>ENA-OROP01000160-OROP01000160.1-human-gut-metagenome-genome-assembly--contig:-NODE-160-length-79383-cov-6.945353_pt1 | contig 79383 bp, 67 predicted proteins | sample MGYA00242132_ERZ509056 | MGnify/ENA primary metagenome ERZ509056 (study PRJEB26280, sample SAMEA2338768) | human gut metagenome | biome: human gut; feature: human-associated habitat; material: faeces...
TCGATACCTCGTGTATAAGATTTTAGATTAGAGACCTTAATCATAACACAAATCGGTATTCACTATGGATTTTTTTATGTGTTCAATTTCATTGTACAATTAACCTATTAATTACAATATTAAATTTCAAGGCTTAACACAATCGCTCAATTCTTATTTATGAGCAATTTTGTAGTCAAAGCTGAAACGGCCAGGACCGGCGATGAAAAGCATAATAGCGCCGAACATCATCTGAGACGGATAGTCCCATTTTAAGAAGCCATTACCCAATTCCAATACAGTAGCCACGAATAAAGTACCTACAATCAGTAAGGCACCTAAACGAGTACCAAGGCCTAATAAAACTAACAAGCCGCCGATTAATTCAGCACTGGCTGCCATGATACCTAACATGTAATAGCCACCGGTAATACCAAATACGCCTAACATGCTACCTACAGCAGTCAACACTTGTTCGCCGCCGGCAAATTTGAAATAGCCGTGTGCCATCATCGATAAACCAAAAACAATACGATAAAATAATAAGCCTTGATCTTGGTAACGGAATAAGTTTTTCAATAAAATGTCCATGTTTGTCACTCTCTTTCGTTTTGTTGAAACATTATCTAAACACATGTACCGCCCAAAAATCTAATACGGTACCTTTAACACAACAACACTAACCGCTTAATACCGCGATTAATACTGATTCGTTTTAACTAGTAATAACTATGATTACATGTACATTATATAGCGCTTTTCCGACCTTGTCAACAACTATATTTAAATTTCTCTATATTTCATTATAAGAACTAATTTCAATTAGATTGCCACCATAATCTCGCAAGTATACACTCTGCATAGCGCCTTAATTTTCATAATTATCCCCCGCCTTCGTTCTACACCAATTTTTCTACGTATTTTATAAACTGTTTCGTCACCGGTGATGCCTCGCTTCTATAAATCCTTCAATTAATAGAATTATAGGTGACATGCAACACGTTTTGTGCTAAACCTATGTCCATATTTTTATTCTCTATGTGAAAAGAGTAGTCATGTTGTACTGTACTTAGCCCTCCTCTCTCAAGAAAGGCCCGGTCAATCAACGTGACTACTCTTTTTTATAGGTTGTACCCGCTCAATAATACGAGGTTTGTCGCTCTAATACGAGCCTTTTCATGTCCTCACCTAAGAGTTTTTAACGGGCACCCATAACCTTATGAGGTACATACGGTTCTTCCAAATACGCCACATCTTCGTCGCTTAACTTGACGTCGATAGCGGCCACCGCATCATCAATATATTTTTCCTTAGTCGGCCCAATAATCGGTGCTACTACGCCCTTATGCCATTGCCAAGCCAAAGCAATGCCGGTACGCGTTGTACCGTAACGCTCAGCCAATTCACCGACACGATCAACGATAATTTTATCCGTATCCTTCGTGCTATCGTACTTGCCTTTAGCAAATTTATCGAGTTCCGCTCTCGTCGTAGTAGCCGTCCAGTCACGACTGAGGCGACCGGCTGCCAACGGGCTATATGGCGTTAAGCCAACGCCCATATCCTTACACAAAGGAATCATTTCACGTTCTTCTTCACGATATAACAAATTATAGTGATTCTGCATGGCTACAAACGGCACCCAACCATGACGCTCCGCCGTATATTGTGCCTTTTGGAACTGCCATGCATACATGGCACTGGCGCCCAAATAACGAACTTTGCCATCGGTCACCAAATCATTAAGAGCGCGCATCGTTTCTTCAATCGGCGTGTTATAGTCCCAACGATGAATGTACAAAATATCCACATAATCAAGGCCTAAACGGCGTAAACTTTGTTCTACTTCATACATAATTTCTTTGCGAGACAAACCACCGCCATTCGGACGGTTACGCATTTCCACAAATACTTTAGTCGAAATTACCACATCTTCGCGATGCATAAAATCCTTAACGGCACGGCCCAAAATCTCTTCACTCACGCCATTACTATAGCAATTCGCCGTATCAAAGAAGTTAATTCCCTGATTAACCGCATGTTTGATGACTTTACGGGCTTCCGGTTCTTCCAAAACCCAACAAAACTGTTCACTTACCGGTGCGCCATAACTCATACAACCCAATGCCAATTTAGAAACATCAAGACCGGTGCGGCCTAATTTTACGTATTCCATAGTATCTCCTTACCGGTACGGCCCCGATTAGTATACAACCATTAAGATTCCACTAATCAGCAATACCTTCATATTAACTACGAAAATTTATTTCCTGTTTTTATTATAGCAAGCAAAATAAGCGTTGCCTATAATTTTATAAAAAAGCCTGCAAAACTACAGGCCTTTTTATCAATTAACCATATTTATATAAATTTATTTGCCAAGACCTTTGGATTTCAGCCATTGTTCTGCCAAATCTGCTTATTTAACGTTCTTCTTAATCCATTTTTCCACGTGAGCCTCTACTTCATCACTGTTTTTATCTTGGAAAATGAAGTGTTCATTACCGTAAATACCTTCTTTTGGCAAGTCAATAACCGTTACATTACCACCGTTAGCATTCATTTCTTCAGCAAATTTCTTGGCATTATCACGACGACCTTGCCAAAAAGCTGTAGCAGAAATAGCAGGATCGCCATTGTCGATGTAATCACCATAGTAGAACACTACCGGAATTTTCTTTTCATCAATCGCTTTGTACGCATCACTGCCGGCTGCCGGAGGATTACCCGGTTCAATTGCAATAATACCGGCTATATTATTGGTATACGTTGCAGCGAGCCAGCCCGGACCGCCACCTTGAGAATGAGTCACTACAATTGGTTTTTCACCGGTTTTGGTGGTTACTTCATCCACCGTAGTAGCCAACGCTTTACCTACTACAACAGGATCAAAATCAAATCCCGTATCGGTTTTCATAAAGGTATCCGGCGTCATTTGTCTGAAGAATTGATCAACCGAAGCATCATCATTCGGGAATTGGGAACCTTCATACACGACGGATTTATTGTTTTCCCAGCGACCAATACGGAATTGTGTGTACCAGCGTTGATCCAATGTTTTATTCGTAATAATACCCGGTACCGAGGTAGTACCCGCTTCACCGCGACGAGGTTGGTCTACTAAGAATACGCTATGCCCTTCACGAAGGAAATAGTCGGACCAGCCCGGACGTCCATTCGGTGTTGTCATCCAGCCCATGCGGGACTGACCATAGCCGTGCAAGAAAATCATCGGTGCTTCATCGGCTTTTACCGGAATCTGATACATCACATTCGCATGGTCCGCATGTAATGTCTGACCTGCTCCCGTTGCTTCCCAAAGATCTTCCGGATTGAATGTGCCTTCACTTTGTAACACCACACCGCCTACCGAAAAAATACCTTGTTCCGCAATTTGTAATGGCTTACGCTGCTTCATAGCCTTATTGGTAATTAATGCCGATGATTGGGTATTCGCTGTAATAGTCGTTGGCGGATTGGCTGCCACTTCATCAGCTGCCGATACAACCATATTAACAGCCATCGTGGAAGAAAGAAGTGCAGATGCTACAAATAAACGAAGTGCTGTTTTTTTAATCGTATTCATGGATAGTCCTCCTAAGGTAAAAATTAATGGTAAAAAATATCAGTTTATTTAATTTTTCGATTACTTACTACCCTTTTAGTATATCGAAAATCTTCTCTAAAAGTACAATAGCACTTCTCAATACATGTATGCGTCTTGTTTATACTAAAGCGTTCCATTACTTAATATGCATTCTATGAACCTACATTAATTCTGTAATGATATAAAAAGAGGTCTTAATGAACGATTTCATTGCCGCAACTAAGCTACTAAGTCGTACATTAAGACCTTTAATTTTGTATTCTTTATTCAGTTATTAGCTTATTCTTAGTTATCAGCTTTTTTCGCTGTCAATTTACGTTGAATCAAAGCAGCACCAACGACTAAAATAATACAAGCGATTTTGAACGGTAAACTAATCGGGTCAATTAAATCGAATGTATACTGGTCAACGTGAATCATTTCACCGCCGATCCAGCCTAAAATACCGCCACCGAAGAAGAGAATAACAGGGTATTTTTCAATCAACTTGATGAACATCGTACTACCCCAGATAATAATCGGTACAGTGATTAAAATACCAACAAGTACAAGCATCATGTTGCCTTCGGCTGCACCAACAACGCCGATAACGTTATCGATACCCATGATACCGTCTGCAATTACAATGGTAATAATGGCATCGCGCAAATTGCTCTTTGCCTCAATATTATGAGACGATTCATTGGCGGCCATCAATTTATAGCCAATCCAAAGTAATAATACACCACCTACTAAGCGTAACCCCGGGATATTATTAATCGCTTCCACAAAAAGAAACGCCATAATTAAGCGTAAAGCAATCGCCCCGAATGTGCCCCAGAAAATAGCCAGCTTACGATGCTTCTCCTGTAAGTTTTTGGCGGCCATACCAATAACAATCGCATTGTCGCCGGCCAATAAAATGTCGATGACAATAATTTTTGCAATTGCCAATAATCCTGCAGCTGAAAACAGTTCCAAAATCATACCTCCGTCAAATTAATCAATGTATCGTAATATATCAATATACTATAGATATTATATCGAAATATCGTCACCTTGTCGATAGAAATCTGAAAATTTTTATAGCCTACTTTTTAATAAAAATCGCTTAACTCTAGCAATCCTTCCATATCACAATACATACACGGCTAACGATATTTCGACAATATCGCTTCCCGCCTAACAACTTTTCAATCTTCTGATGCTATGTTACAATAAAGTTATAATAATATTGACATGATGAACACATTTCGAGTAATATGTTGTGATTAATACATTGCGAATCAGATATTACGCTTTTCTTGTGATTATTTTAAAATCTCCGATGCTTAGTTGGAGACTTTTTTATTGTATAGATAAGGAGTTCGTATGCATCCTACCTTTAAAATTTTTGAAAAAATCCTGCTGTTTTTGCGGTTAGCGGGCCCTATCGTATTAACACAGTTCTCGCTAATTGCGGGCTCATTTGTAGCCATCTTACTATCCGGTCAATACAGCACCCTGCATCTCGCCGGGGTATCTGTAGGCTATAATATTTGGACGGCTTGCTTCTTCGGTGCCATGGGTATTTTACTTGGAATTTCACCTATTATTGCGCAACTCTTAGGTGCTGAAAAAAAGGATACTATCCCCACCATTATTACGCACGGTCTCTATTTGGCCATCATTCTGGGAAGTCTATTGATTATTGCCGGTGTCCTTGCCCTCAAACCGCTTTTGACACTCATTAATCTGGCGCCCGATGCCCAAGTTATAACCATCGATTACATGATAGCCATTGCCTTCGGGATTATTCCGCTCATGGGCAGTACAGTGTTGCGAAATTCGGTAGACGCTCACGGCTTTACCCACTATTCGATGATGATTATGGTATCCAGTTTTGTCCTCAATGTAATTCTGAACTATGCCTTGATTCTTGGCCATTTTGGCTTGCCCGCCTTTGGCGGCGTCGGTGCCGGCATTGCTACAGCCATCAGCTGTTGGTACAACTTTTTAGCCTATATTATTATTTTACTTTTTAATAAAAACTTCAAACACTATAAGGTCTTTAGGCAATGGCCCGCTTTTCAAAGTCCCTATGTAATTGAACAGTTAACCTTGGGCGTTCCTATCGGTATTGCCATATTCTGTGAAATGAGTATTTTCAGCTTAGCCGGACTCTTAATGGCTTACTATGGCACGGAAATCATTGCCGCCCATCAGGCAGCTATTAGCTTTACTAACTTATTCTACGGGTTTCCGCTCAGTATCAGTATTGCTTCTACCATTACCGTTGGCTATGAAGTGGGTGCCCAACGATTCCGCGACGCCAAACAATACGCCTATATCGCCCGTGGCATCGCCATTATCATCGCCATTCTAATCTGTATGTACAGCTTTACCCACTTGGAACAAATTGCCGGCTTCTATACGAATGATCCTCATATGACCGGTCTAATCAGCAGTTTCTTAGCCTATGCGGTCTTCTTTACTGTTATCGATGCCTTCGGCACACCGCTTCAAGGTATATTGCGCGGTTACAAAGACGTGCGAATTATCTCTATCATAGCCCTAAGTTGCTATTGGGGCGTGAGTACGCCGATAGCAGCGCTCTTTACTTTTGGGTTCGACTTTGGTCCTTACGGCATCTGGATGGGCCTCTTAGGCGGCCTTACCGCTGCGTCCATTGCCTATACAGTCCGCGTTTGGTATATTCAACATCGCCGCTACGCTAAAGAGCTGGAAGCATAAATTGCTTTTGATTGTACTGAAAAATATATTCGTAACTCATGAAAACTAGAAACACAGGGTTGCTTACTCAATGATAAGCGCCCTGTGTTTTTTGCTATCTATTAATTTTGAAAAACATCTTTCGGTTATCGCATCCTACAAGTCATTTACTTTTACTTTTACTTTTACTTTTACTTTAACTTAACTTGAAACGCTCGAACCGGCAAACGGTCTTTGCCACTAACGGTCCCAATAATAGGTAAACGATCGGCGAGCGGTGTCATGGCAATCGGTTTGGTTAGGCCCAGTAACTCATTAAAACGATCAATTAACACTTGTTTCTGAGCTATCAACTCTTTTTGGGCTTCACCGGTCATAGCCACGCCCTCTTCATAGACATAGTAAAGTTGAATCGACTCGCCCGTAAGTACGAAATACGTCGCTTTAAGAAAAACCGATTGCGTCAATATGGCCAATAAACGTTCTAATTCGGCAACACTCTGTACCGGCACGGTAATCGTCAATGCATGTAACACGCCACCATTGCGACCGGTCAAGTTTTGACCATAGTACGAAATCGGCGCCATAACGGCTTCGGAGTCCGGATCTAAATTCAGAATTTCATTCAATTCATCACTAATCGCCGAATGGCCTGTTGGCTTACCGGATGCGTCTTTAGTGACTAAAATACCATTTGGCTTACCTTCAGAGCCCCCCTCTTTTTCGAGTATGCCTTCAGGGAAGATTTTTCGATAAAATGTCTTAGCATCTATTTCCTGATAGTTCTCACTCTCTATATATTGCAGCAAAGCTTCATATAATTGACTCATATCCATATTATGTCTCCTTTATTAAGTTTAATTCTCAATATAATTGTCGTACTGGATTATTACCAAATAAAGGCTAACTTTAGCCGATTATATAACGTCAGTAAAATAAGACATTTAAACCCCTTCTTAATTATCATCAGAGTAATTATTCCGGAACATGTTCTATATGTAATTATACAAAATTATCATTACAATTTGAAGCTGAAACTATTTCACCGTTTGCCCAATTTCTCCAACGCTAAATTTACTAACTAAGCATAATGTGCTTTAACAGCGCGTTTATTTGACATGAAACATCAAAAGTAATACAATAAGTACATATTTCATGCGGTTGTGGCGGAATGGCAGACGCGCTGTCTTCAGGCGGCAGTGCCTTCGGGTGTGCGGGTTCGACTCCCGCCAACCGCACCACAAAAATGCTATTTCTATGATATTGGGTGATGATTGCCCGCTCATAGAAATAGCATTTTTTATTTATATAATCTTTCAACTTTTCCTCAAGAACATACTTTCGATTATATCTTTAATTATAGATATAAAAGGAGTATACTAATAATCAAGAGCCGTTATAGTGTGACTAGGTCATCTCTGTTAAGGAGGTGAGATCATGAGTGTATTCGAAGCATTATCCTTGATGATAGCTTTTGCTACTCTAGTGGTCTTAATTCTACATGAAAAATGACCTAATCGTTAAGTAACGACTAGGCCATTTCTCAATTTGTAATCTTACCCAGAGATGAGCCTAGCGCTACGAAACACTATGACGGCTCGTCTTATGTATATATCTTAACGCAATAATATATAAGCGTCAAGTAAACTAATACTCATCCTCAACAGTAAGGCATATAATAGTGCACATACTTTTAGGGATATATTCATTACAAACCCATTTATTGCAATATTTAGTACTAAATTAGCACATGATTTAATCAGGTAATAATTTATTTTATATCTGTTACAGAACCAATAATTTGGTAATGAGGTTGCCATCCGCCTTTAAAATCAGGATAAGTTTGTGGCAAAGATGCATAGTAATCCTGTACATCCTGCGACAAATCTTCTTTAGTAAACTGATGCAAATACAGTTTGCGACATAATAGTGTCAGTTCAGCTTCTTCAAAAGTTACGCCATCACCAGAAGCAACCGGAGTCAGCCCTGCGCCTTTAGCTTTATCGCCATCACGCCCCGAATGAGATCCCATATAGCCTAAAGCTTTACGAAATTTCGGGTCAAAAAAGCTAACCGTAAAAAAGTCATTCCGCTTTAAAAATTCACTGGTATAGCGGGCCGGATGAATATATACCGTTGCCACTTTATGACTCTGTCCGGGATTCCCCCAAATATTGCCCAAACTCCCCCAACTAACAGTACAACTATTATAGTCCTCTATAGAACCGGCCGTTACCAACGCCCAATTTTTTTCAAACAACTCCATTAACTTGTTTGTATCTTCTTTTAATACTGACATTTAAAACATCCTTTCATGCCATACATCAGCCATAGTCTAATAGCCTATGTATAGCCTTGTATCTACATTTCTAAATTTCTATATATGTTATTATATACTAATAAAATAGCATTGGCAAGTATGTACTTGTTAGATAGACACTACCTTTTCCTCTTTTCTTCCTGTCTTCTTAGCACCTTTTTAGCACATTTTAATACCTATTTTACTTTTATTATAGACTATCTTCCCATTCTTGACACCTTATAATAATTCACGTATAGTTAAAATATTAGGAGAAGTCAACCCATCATGTCGCCTTTGAGCGATTGGGGTTGGCTTCTTTTTTATTTAATATAATCTTTCAACTTTTCCTCAAGAACATATTTTCGACTTTTTCTTTAATTATAGAGATAAAAGGAGTATACTAATAATCAAGAGCCGTTATAGTGCGACTAGGTCATCTCTGTTAAGGAGGTGAGATCATGAGTGTATTCGAAGCTTTATCCTTGATGATAGCTTTCGCTACCTTAGTGGTCTTGATTCTTAAATGAAAAATGACCTAATACGTTTGTAACGACTAGGCCATTTCTCAATTTGCTAATTTCACTAGAGATGAGCCTAGCGTTACCACACACTATGACGGCTCGTCTTGTATATATCTTAACGCAATAATATATAAGCGTCAAGTAAAGCAATACTCACTTCTTAATCGTTCCCAAAATCTCACGCATTTGGGCTGTACCTTCGTCATCCTGTTGTTTCCAAGTAAGAGCCACCACCGTCACCTTACCTTCTTTGATAGAAGCTACGTCAGTCGGCGTTTCTTCCGGTTCAAAAGATAAGTTACCGCCAATCCAATAATATTTACGGCCTTTACGGTCTTCACGAGGATCGATAATATCGTAATACATCTGCATGCCTTGGTCGAGGATTTCACAATTATCCCAACCTACGGGACCTTCTTTGGCAAAATTCATATTCAACAGCCCCTTAAATTGCTGTTTTTCAAATACTTCACCTATGAATTCACGAATGAACGGCATAATTTCGGCACTCCGTTTTTTACTGTAGCGTTCAACGGATACGGCTAAGGCCGGCACCTTATAGAACATGGCTTCCATGGCTGCACTTACCGTGCCGGAATAAAGAGCATCGGATCCCAAGTTAAAACCGTTATTTACACCGGATACTACCATGTCCGGCATGTCATTTTTCAAAAAGTGAGACAACGCAAATTTCATGCAATCTGTCGGCGTTCCCGTTACGGCAAAGCGTCTCGGATTGTCTTCCTCGTCTGAAAAACGGCGCAACCGTACCGGCATCTGAATGGTAATGGCATGTGATTTGGCACTCTGTTCCACTTCCGGTGCAATCACCGTTACGCGGTGCTCTTTGGCAAGTTCCGCGCCTAAATCTAATATCCCGTTGGCCCATACGCCGTCATCATTTGTTAATAAAATGTGCATAGTCTTTTATAGATCCTTTCTTTTCACCATAAAACAGGCTACTCACTTCCTAAGATAATAGCCATCTATCTATTATTATATAGAGATTTTTAATACAAGTCCACCAAAAAGCATGAACATTGACAGCAACGAATGTATCTAACTTCTATATTGTAACAATATATCAGTAAATAATTTCTTCTATATATCCTATATGCAAAAAAGTGCCTACGCTACTAGGCACTTTTTAACAGTTTTATTTCTTTATCGATTTATCCGCATCACCCATGCGCGTCAATTTCACTTCACCAAGCGAAACGCCGCGTGTATGCTGGGTATGGGCCCACACTTTATCATGGCGATTCAAATAACCAAGGAAGGTTACCGGAACCCAACTGTACATGAAAAGCGGGTACACCAAATAATAGAGCCAAACTTTAGGCGGTACTTTAATGGTGGCCAATACGATGAGTGGGAACAAATACTGCCCGATACCGATGATGGTCCACACCGTAACCGGTAAAATCTGGTAAATAATATTCGTATAAATCGGCACGTACGCATTAATATAGGTCATAATCAGATAGAACGTAGATACCAATAAGAAATACGGCTGACTAATCTGAATAATACCGTCTAAAATACGTAAGTTCCCCTGCTTAATCCCTTCAACAAACAGTTTCGGAATATAGCGTTCGCCACAATCAAAATGCCCTTGTGCCCAACGCTTACGCTGCCGCCATGATTGCATAAAGGTCAACGGTTTTTCATCATACACGATAGCATCATGAGCCCACGTTGTTTTCACCCCATGAATCAAAAGCTTCATGGAAAATTCCATGTCTTCGGTCAAACAATTACAATCCCATCCATAGGTCTTAATAATGTCCGTACGGATACACATACCCGTACCACCGAGCGCGGTCGACAAGCCAAGGTTATATTTAGCTAAATGCCACATGTGATTCACTTGCCAGAAAGCAATCGCAAATGTGCCTGCCACCCACGTATCTGTTGGGTTCTTTGCATTTAAATAGCCTTGAATAACCGGCTCTCCCAATTCTAAGTGGTAATTCATTTCAGCTAAGAAATGAGGATGTACCAGATTATCAGCGTCAAAAATTACGAAGGCATCATACTCGCGGTCCATTTCGTAGATGCGGTTAAACATCCAGCCCATGGCATAGCCCTTACCTACCTCTTCTTTATTTTCACGCTCATGCACAATCGCACCGGCATTGCGAGCTATTTCAGCTGTCTTGTCGGTACAATTATCAGCTACTACAAAAATATCGTACAGCTCTTTCGGATAGTCAAGAATCTTCAAATTCTCTACCAATTGACCGACAACGGCCTCTTCATTATGAGCACATACAATAATGGCAAATGAGTTCTTAGGCGTATAATTCTTTTTTTCTTTCCTTCGCCACATGCCCGCTACGGCCAACACGAAATAATAAAGCGTATAGAATACGATTATTACCTGTAGCGGAATCATGAGAAGGTCAAGAATATAATCCATTTACGTCCTTCACCTCACCGTTTTACAAGATTAATAGTTGTGTTACAAATACCAAATACGGCGTACAGGGCAAAGATAAGAACCGGCCATGAATGCCAATCCCACACTAAAGCTAACACGCCAAGAATCGCAACAATAATTAAAGCCAATGTATTTACCGGATCGGCCCCCTTGCCTTTAAAATCCGGATGATGCACGCGACTTACCATTAAATAGCCGACTACCACCATTAAAACCATCAAAAGCCATTCCGGTAAACGAATGCCGGATAAAACATAGGTTGCGGCCATACAGCCGGCAGCCGGAATAGGCAAACCTAAGAAGTAACCATGTACTTCATCGGTCATAATGTTAAAACGAGCTAAACGGAAAGCACCGAATACGGAGAAAGCTAACAAAGGCACATAGCCAAGCCAGCCGGTATGACTCAATTGATACATGTATAACATGTAAGCCGGTGCAACCCCGAAACCAACCACATCCGCCAAGGAGTCTAATTCACGCCCCATTGGTCCGGATACGCCCAGCGCGCGAGCTACACGGCCGTCACAGCCGTCAGACAATAAGGATAATAACACACAAATTGCTGCTAACGTAAATTCACCTTGGGCCGCGAAAGTTATGCCTACGACGCCAAAGGATAGATTAGCAGCCGTAAACAAATTTGGAAATATAGACTTATCCATTTTTTTGCAGCCTCCCGATAATCGATTCTCCGCCACGTACATAATCGCCTTTTTTAACAGTAATCTCTACTGATTTAGGCACGAAAACTTCTGTACAAGATCCGAATTTAATCATCCCGTACAGTTCTCCTTTGGCCAGATTCTTACCTAAATCTGTCCACGATATAATACGTCGCGCTAATAATCCTGCGATTTGAGTAACTAAAATTTCAATTTTACCATTGTCAATGCCAATGGAGTGACGTTCGTTTTCAAAACCGACCGAATCTTTATAGGCCGGCAAAAATCCGCCACATGTATATTGTCGGAACGTAATTTTCCCTTCCATCGGCGCGCGATTTACATGCACATCAAACACAGAAAGAAAAATCGTTACCTTCTTACATTCAGTATTTAAGAATAAATCTTCATACACTTCACTTACTTCCATTACCTTACCGTCAGCCGGTGATACCAGCACGTCCGGATCATTTGGAATTACCCGTTTCGGATTTCTAAAAAAGAAGGTAAAAAAGCAAGCCAGTATAAATGGTATTATCGCCACATACGGGGAGATAAAATATCCCACCAGAAATGCTATAAGAAAAGTTACACCGATAAAAGGGTAACCATCTTTAACAATAAACCCTGTGGGCATCTTGCACCACCTCTCTATTTTTTTGATTGCTTCACCGCCCACATAAACTTAGGTAACGCCATCATTCGGCCGATGCGTTGCGGTTGATTGAGCAATCGATATAACCATTCTAAACGATTTCGTTGCATCCATTCGGGCGCTCTTTTTACATGGCCCGCCATAACATCAAAGGAACCGCCCAAGCCGATAGCGACTACTTTATCTAAATGAGACAGTTTGGAAGTAATCCATTTTTCCTGTTTGGGCACACCTAAGGCCACCAGGACAAGTTTAGCTCCACCATCTTCAATGGCTTTTATAATTTCAACTTCTTCTTGCTCATCAAAAAAGCCGGAGTGGATACCGACTACCTGTAAAGGACCAATGCGAGCCTCCATATTCTTTACAGCTTGCTCCGCTATACCGGGGGCTGCGCCGAAAAAATACACAGGCGTTTTATGTTGTGCTGCTTCTTGCAATAAGGCTACCGCCAAATCACAACCGGCCACACGTTCGGGAATGTGCTGCCCCAATTGCTCGGCAGCCCATAGCACGCCGGCCCCGTCGGGGACGGCCATATCTGCTTGTTTTAAAATTTGGTGCAATTCTTTATCGTGACGGGCGCGCATAACCATTTCAGCGTTAACCGTGACTACAGTATGTAGCCCCGGCTCAGAATATAAATTCTGTACACGCTGAACTGCTTCTTTCATGGTTATGACATCAACCGGCACATCGAGAATGCTCAATTGATTTCGCAAAACAAATACACCTCAATAATCAGCCGCTATAGTTAGGAGCTTCAACCGTGATGCTAACATCATGCGGATGGCTTTCTTTAAGACCTGCGGCAGTAATTTGGATAAACTGAGTATCATTAATCATTTCTTGGATATTATGACAACCACAATATCCCATGCTGGCACGTAAACCGCCTACCATTTGGAAAATAGTATCAGCTAACATACCTTTGTAAGGCACACGACCTTCAATGCCTTCCGGAACTAATTTCTTAGCTTCCGACTGGAAGTAACGGTCTTTACTACCCAATTTCATAGCACCTAAACTACCCATGCCGCGGTATACTTTATAGCTACGACCTTGATAAATAACCGTTTCGCCGGGACTTTCGTCCGTACCGGCCAAGATGTTACCCATCATAACAACATTGCCGCCCGCTGCAATGGCTTTGGCAATATCTCCGGAGTATTTAATCCCGCCATCGGCGATGATTGGAATATTGTAACGACGACCTACAGATGCACATTCGTAAACAGCTGTAATCTGTGGCACACCGATACCGGCAATAACACGAGTCGTACAAATAGAGCCCGGTCCGATACCTACTTTAACAGCGTCAGCACCGGCTTCAATTAATGCTTCCGTACCGGCTGCAGTTGCTACGTTACCGGCAATTACAGGCATAAACGGGAATGTTTTCTTTATTTCTTTAAGCGTACGCAATACGCCGGCAGAATGACCGTGAGCCGTATCAACAATGATTACGTCCGCTTTAGCAGCTACCAAAGCTTCCATGCGGTCATATAAATCCTTACTTACACCAACGGCTGCGCCTACGAGTAAACGACCGCTGCTGTCTTTAGCCGAATTAGGATATTTCGTTGCTTTTTCAATATCCTTAATGGTAATTAAACCTTTTAAATAGCCGTTGTCATCAACTAAAGGTAATTTTTCAATACGATGGCGACGCAAAATAGCTTTGGCTTCTTCCAAAGAAGTACCTACCGGTGCGGTTACCAAATTTTCCTTCGTCATAACTTCACCGATTGGTTTATTTAATTCATTTTCAAAACGCATATCACGGTTCGTAATGATACCGACTAATTTGCCGTCAACAGTCACAGGTACACCTGAAATTGCGTATTTACGCATTAATTCTTCCGCATCAGCTAATAAGTTCTGTGGGCTCAAGTAAATCGGATCAACGATGATACCATGTTCTGAGCGCTTTACTTTGTCCACCTCATGAGCTTGTTCCTCAATGGACATATTTTTGTGAATAACACCCATCCCGCCTTCACGCGCCATAGCAATAGCCATTCGGGATTCCGTAACTGTATCCATACCGGAACTAATCATTGGAATATTGAGCTTAATATCACGAGTCAGGTTTGTAGTGATGTCTACTTCATGCGGTAACACATCCGAAGCCGCCGGAACTAATAAAACGTCATCAAATGTTAATCCGCGTAAACCAAACTTATCTTCTCTCATGGTAACTTCCTTTCTCCTTAATTTCTGTTTCCTTAGCAAGACATATTTTTAAATACTTGTCTTATTTCTCAGAGCGCATAACGCCGGCTTCCATAAAGTTATCTTTTTTCATATCAGTGAAAATAACTTTAACAGCTTCTTTTGGTACGCCCACAATGTCTACCGTTGCGTTGGTAATAGCTTCGCCCAATTTTTTCTTCTGTTCAAAGGTACGACCTTCAACAAGCTCCACATGAATAATTGGCATTCTTCTCAACCTCCATCATCGTAAAACGAGTTTGTACAATATAGAAACGACTTTATCTATACTAGACTTTTCTATCATATTATTATACTTTAAAAGACCTATTCTGTACATGCTTAAATACAGCTTTTTCTCAAATTCAATCGTCTTATTGCTAATTGAAAAGCAAAATCAAATTTCACACTGAATCAGCTGTACAAAATTCGTTGGAAACTTTCCCCAAATCGTCGTAACAGCTCAGGTTTCATCAATTTTACCGCCTCATCAAAGCCTAGCTTCGCAAGCCAAGCTTTAGCGTCCTGACGTGCCGCTATCAGTAAATCAATATCTTTTAAAATATTGGCAATTCGTAAATCCGGCAGCCCCGATTGAGCGAGTCCGAATAATTGACCGGAACCGCGCAGCAATAAATCCTGCTCCGCCACTACAAAACCGTCTTGCGTACTCGTCATAACGGCCAACCGTTGTTTGCTGTCTTCACTGTGACTGTCGCTCACAAGGATGCAATAGGATTGCGTACTGCCACGGCCAACGCGTCCTCGGAGCTGATGAAGTTGCGACAGACCAAACCGTTCAGCCCCTTCTACGCACATAATCGTTGCATTAGGCACATTAACGCCCACCTCGATAACTGTGGTAGATACCAAGAGCTTTATGGTTCCCTTGTAATAAGCATCCATGATCGCTTCTTTATCGGCGGCGCTCATGCGACCGTGTACAAGGCCTACGCCAAACTTGCGATTATATTTTTCAGCCAACTCTTCATAGAGCTGCTCAGCCGCTACCAAGTCCAGTTTTTCAGACTCTTCCACAAGGGGACACACCACATACACCTGATGACCGGCGGTCATTTCTTTTTCAAAAAAACGATGCAATCGTTCTTTATAGGTTGAGTCCACCGCATAGGTCAAAACGGGCTTTCGACCCGGTGGCATTTCTTTAATGAGGCTTACTTCCAAGTCCCCATAAATAGATAGCGTCATGGTGCGCGGAATGGGCGTCGCCGTCATAACGAGCATATGCGGATGATGGCCTTTACGCTGCAACGTCGCTCGTTGTTCCACGCCAAAACGGTGCTGCTCATCAATAATAACGAGGGCCAATTTTTTAAACGTCACCGAATCCTGAATGAGCGCATGCGTGCCGATAACGATATCAATCGTGCCATCTGCGAGGCCTTCATAGATAACCTGACGCTCCGCCGGCTTCGTGGAACCCGTTAAGAGCGCCATTTTTACCTGTCCAAGACCGGCTGTTTGCCCCTGATCCGTACCTGCCGGTGCTGACGGATTCAGACCTGACGGGGCCACCGGATTCAGACCGGCCATCAACTCCGTCAGCCCTTCATAGTGCTGCTGTGCCAAGATTTCCGTCGGTGCCATTAACGCGCCTTGGTAGCCATTCTCTACTGCTTTTAATAAGGACAACGCCCCCACTACCGTTTTGCCGGAGCCTACATCACCTTGCAACAGCCGCCGCATCGGTCGTTCATCTTCCATATCGGCGGCAATCTCATTAAAAGCCTTTTGCTGATCACCGGTTAAAGCAAATGGCAAGGCTTTTAAAAAAGCCGGCACCAAATCACCGTCAGGCTGCATCTTAATGCCCAGTTCCGCCTGCTCCCGTTCCCGCAATAACAATAGCCCCGCCTGCATGATGAACAGCTCTTCATAAGCCAGTTGCTTGCGGGCTAAACCGTAACGCTCCACCGTGAGCGGATTGTGCATCTCTTTAAACGCTTCATAGCGCGTCATAAAATTATGTTCTTTCGTTATGTCCGTTGGCAATAACTCCGGCAAACTGTCATTGGCAGTAAACCAATTACTAATGGCATGACGTATAACAAACTGACTTACGCCGTCCACAAGGGGATACACCGGCACAATCCCGGCCTCCGCCACTTGCCCTTCCCGCAAAATCTCAATATGGGGCGTATTCATCTGCAACGAACCATACGCAAACTCAACCTTGCCGTATACATGCAATCGCTGGCCCACTTTGTAAAAATTCTTCTTGTAGCCCTGATTAAATAAAACAACCTTTAAACGGCCCGTCGCATCACCGATATAAATCTCCAAAATAGACAGACCGCGACGCGGCTTTTTCTCCTGAATATTTAAAACAGTTCCTTCCGTAGCACCTACGGCGCCTTGCTTCAACGCTCCAATAAGATAACTTACACTGCGATCTTCATAAGTCCTCGGGAAATAAGTCAATAATGACGACACATCCGTAATGCCGAGCTTATTTAACTGTTTCACGCGCCCCGGACCTACGCCTTTTATCGTCAATAATGATTCATCCATACCCATCTAATCCTTCCGACCATTTTTATAAAAACAAGTTTGCCCTACTGTGCTATAATATTATTATATCTTAAAACTAAGATATAGTGTAACATAAGAGTAGTAAAAACGAAGTAAAACAATGTTACTAGTATTAAAAATTGCTACTTGCTTTATTCTATCCCCTTGTGATAGAATACATATGTTATGTTGTAAATTATGCTTGGAGGTGGAAAATATGGCAAACCTTTGCGAAGTATGTGGCAAAACCACCGCTAGCGGTATGAACGTGAGTCACTCTCACATCCGCACGAAAAGGACCTGGAAGCCAAACATCCAGAGAGTACGAGCAATTGTAGACGGCGAAACCAAAAAGGTAAATGTATGCACTCGCTGCCTTCGTTCCGATAAAATTACACGCGCGTAAAAAATAAGAAGGTACATGTACTCTAAAAGAGGCGGCCCCTAACAAAGGGGTCGCCTCTTTTTATTACCAAAAACTTAACCTTTGCTGATTTCTATAGCTAATTCACAATCTACCAGCGACCGCCTCTGCAGCAACGCTGCAGACAGGGAGCCACACCACCCGCTCATCCCACTAAATCAGCCCACTTCTCACACGCGTTGCTCATTACTCTAGTCCTATCCCCATCCTTCTCGCCGGTTTACGAGGGGATATGTTTTTTACCCCCTCCTCCCCCCCGTGTTTAAGGAGACATATATTCCCCCCTTGCCCCCCAGGCCAAATTAGACTGCGCTGACACTGAAAAGGGTCCTGATCTCTAGGCTCTATGATAATTTTGAAAACAAAAACACTATATCCTCTAAGCAAACTTTTCGAGCTTGACTCGCCAGTTTGTGTGAGGATATAGTGTTTTGTTTCATTACCTATGAATAGAGAACAGGACCCTTTTTAAAGTCGCGCATCTAATTGGCCGGATCCCAAATCTTGGGAATATATATCTCCTTAAACAACTTAATCGCAAACTGATCCGTCAACCCCGCCACATAGTCCACGATATCCGTCAGCGTAATAATTCTATTCGGATCCACACCCTGTCTTACCACTTCATGGCGTAAAAGTTCCGGATTATCCAAATAATACAAAAACAAATATTTCACCACATGAGCTGCCCGATTGCGGTCCGGGATTAAAGAAGGAGCCCGATATACCGCCTCAAACATAAAACGGCGAAACTCATGCATTACGTATTCCACTTCCTTCGACATATGAATTTCCGGTTTATCCATGGATTCTCGTACCATATCCATAACCATAGTCGTAATCATCTGGGATGGCGTTGTGCCCAAAACAGAGCGCACCGATTCCGGCAAATCGTTAGAGGATAACATGCCCGCACGCTGGGCATCATCAAAATCATGACACAAGTAAGCTATTCTATCGCTAATCCGAATAATCTGACCTTCCAAAGTAAGCGGTATGTGCGTGCCCGTATGCCCCAAAATACCATCGCGCACTTCCTTTGTTAAATTGAGCCCGAGGCCATCTTTTTCAAGAACTTCCAAAGTCCTAAGACTCTGCTCATTATGGTTAAAATGCCCCACCATATCGCGCAGTGCATATTCCCCCACATGGCCAAACGGCGTATGACCCACATCATGGCCCATGGCAATGGCTTCAACCAAATCTTCGTTAAGACGCAGCGCCCGCGCAATGGTTCGGCCGATTTGACCAACTTCCAAGGTATGTGTCATCCGAGTGCGATAGTGATCCCCCGGTGCAATATACACCTGTGTCTTATGCTTCAAACGACGAAAACATTTGCTGTGAATAATTCTATCGCGGTCACGCTGAAATGCCGTACGCAAATAATCCGGTTTCTCTTCACGATCACGGACCGCAAACTTACTCTTTGCTGCATAAGGGGATAAAATTACTTCTTCTCTCGCTTCAATTTCTTCTCGGATTGTCATATAGCCTCCTGTTGCCATATTTACCCTCCACCGGGCTATGAGCCAACTACGCATCCATTATCGCAGTTCTTTTTAATATAGCTCACTTTTAATAAGTTTTACTTAATGCAATAATACGGCATAACGTAATCAAACGTCAATGCCGTATTGTTTTAGCGACTCGCTTCCTGTTGCTTATTGCGCTCAATAATCTGCATTACAAACGAAGCCGTTTCTTCGATAGATTTATTGGACACATCAAGGATAGGACAATGAACGCGGCGCATAACAGCCCTTGCATAGGCCAATTCTTCTTCAATACGAGCAATATTGGCATAATTGGCTTCACCGTCAAGGCCCATAGTGCGTAAACGTTCACTGCGAATATTATTTAATTTGTATGGATCGATGATAAGACCTACTACCTTTTTAGGCGGTATTTTGAATAATTCTTCCGGCAATGGCACTTCCGGCACCAACGGCAAGTTGGCGGCTTTGATTTTTTTATAAGCTAAGAACATAGATAACGGCGTTTTACTGGTACGGGAAACACCGATAATAACAATATCGGCCTTCTCAAACCCAGACGGATTTTTACCATCATCATATTTTACGGCAAATTCAATGGCCTCCACCTTTTTAAAATATTCTTGGTCCAACTTATGAATCATACCGGCCGTCAAACGAGGTTTTGTATCAGCAATGGTGCCCACTGCATCAAGAACAGGTCCCATAATATCAACGGCCTGAATCCCCATGTTTTCAGCTTCTTTATGCAAATATTGACGTAATGTAGGCGATACAATCGTGTGACAAATAATACTTTGTTCCTTCGCGGCCTCACTAATTACATCATCAATCTGGCTTTCCTGACTGATATAGGGAATGCGAATAATATCTATATTCTCCTTGTCGAATTGGCTCGCCGTCGCACGTGCTACGGACTCGGCCGTTTCGCCCAAAGAGTCGGAAATTGCAAAAATAACTTTATTGTTCTCCATGCCACACCTCAATTAAATCTATTAAGCGAACTCATTTCACTTTTTATTTTAATATGTCTAATCACAATGTGCAATATTACTTTACACCGCAATCTAAAAATAATTTAGTTACGGTCGTTTTAGAAATACGGCCCAACACTTTGTATCGACGACGGCCGTCATCTTCTCCCCGTTCCACAACGGGCAGACAGTCCACTTCATAATCAATCATACGCTGTGCCGCTTCTACCACACTGTCTTCGGCGGTGCAGGAAATCATCTTGCTCACGGGTGTCATAATCATGGAAATCGGCATCGTCTTCGGATCATTTTGACCGATGGCGGCTCGCAATAAGTCCTTACGAGATACAAGCCCCAATAAGTAGCCGTCATCACAAATAAGGACGGTCCCCACATCTTCGGTAAACATGGTAACAATCGTATCATACAGATTCGTATCCGCCGTTACAGCTACGGCCTGCGCCATCACCTGACCTACCGTAAATTGCCGAATTTCATTGGCAATAGGGCTCACACCTTGCTGACCGACATAATAATACCCTACCTTAGGCCGTGCATCTAAGAGGCCCATCATGGTCAAAACGGTCAAATCAGATCGCAAGGCAGAACGGGTTAAATCTAATTTAGCGGCAATGGCTTTCCCCGTAATCGGGCCTTCTTCTTTTACAATATGTACAATTTGGTCTTGCCGTTTAGTTAATTGCAAAACAGCCCCTCCTTTTATACTTTTTATAAAAAACAGGAGGCTACATGTAGCCTCCTGTCGCATTACACAGTAGTATTACCACTCTAATTCATTGCCAAGATTCCGGCCACGACCGGTCACAGCGTCAAGCATAATACGTTGTTCCAATTGAGCCACCATTTTTTTAGTTGCTTTTACCGCATCAGGATTTACCGAAATAGAATCGATACCGCTGCGCACCAAGAATTCACAGAATTCAGGGTATACGCTCGGAGCCTGACCACAGATGGATACTGTTTTGCCATCGCGGTGAGCTACTTCGATTAAGTGATGAATAGCACGGCGAACAGCCAAATTGCGTTCATCATAAATGTGTTGAACTGTTTCATTATCACGGTCACAACCGAGGATTAACATCGTCAAGTCGTTAGAACCGATGGAATAACCATCAACATATTGGTTAAATTGATCAGCCAAGATAATGTTGGAAGGAATTTCAGCCATGAGCCAGATTTTGAAGTCCGCACTGCGAGCTAAACCGTTTTCAGCCATAACACGGGTAACTTCAGCAGCTTCCTGTACCGTACGGCAGAATGGAATCATAACCTGCAAGTTTTTAAAACCATATTCTTCACGCACTTTTTTAATGGCCTGCAATTCCAATTGGAAAGCCGGTGCGTATTTAGGATCATAGTAGCGGGAAGCACCGCGCCAGCCGAGTAAAGCACTGGATTCATGCGGTTCATGTTTGTCGCCGCCCTTAAGGTCACGGTATTCGCTGGATTTGAAATCGCTGAGGCGAAGTACAACCTGACGAGGCGCCAAAGCCTGACAAACTTTGCGCATACCTTCAGCCAATGTATCAATGGCAAATTGACTGCGGCCGGTTTCAATTAAATGTAACGGATGTTCATGAATGAAGGTAGTCCAAATAAATTCTTCACGCATAAGACCAATGCCGTCGCATGGAAGTACGCCGTATTTTTCAGCTAAATCAGGATCACCCAAGTTCATGTATACTTTAGTGCCTGTTACCGGGATGTATTCGCTTACTACTTGTGCCGAAGCTTCTTCTTTCGGTTTAACCGCATCTTCAAGCATACCGTCATACACGATACCATTAGTGGCATCAACCGTAATTAACTGACCGTCACTGATACGGTGCGTTGCTTCTTCACTGCGACTCTTCGTGCCAACGATACAAGGAATGCCTAATTCACGACTTACGATAGAAGCATGACAAGTCATACCACCGGCGTCCGTAACGATAGCTTTTGCCTTTTTCATAGCCGGTACCCAGTCAGGAGCCGTCATAGTCGTTACGAGGATTTCCCCTTCTTTGAAGCTGTCGATATCGGCCGGATCAAGGATTACATGAGCTTTGCCGGCAGCTTTACCGGGACTGGCCGGTAAGCCTTTAACTACGATTTCACGAGTTGTGGTAGTCGGTGCATCTGTTGCTTTTTCAACCGGCTTCACTTCTTTATTCTTGCGGGACCATACAGTTTCCGGACGAGCTTGCAAAATCCAAATCTTGTTGTCCCGTTCGTCTACGCCCCATTCCATATCCATGTAGCAGCCATAATGTTTTTCGATGGCTTTGGCATAAGTTGCTAATTCTAAAACCTGTTCATCTGTAATAACCTGAGTTTTTGCTTTTTCTTCAGGAATTACAATTTCAGCACAATCGCCGTCCGGATTACGAACTAAGGCGATATTTTTATCATTAATCATACGGTTAACAATCTTCATATCTTTTTTGTTGACCGTAAAGTTATCCGGTGTAACCGTACCTTGTACTACATATTCGCCAAGACCCCAAGAGCCTTCAATCAAGATGCTTTCATCATTGCCTGTAACGAGGTCAACGGTAAACATAACGCCTGCCGCTTTGGAGAATACCATCATCTGAATGGCCGCACTCAAAGCAACCGTCATATGGTCAAAACCTTGTTTTACACGATAGTAAGTAGCACGGTCGGTAAACGTAGAGGCGTAGCATTCTTTAACTTTCTGAATGATAACGTCCGCACCGCGTACGTTTAAGTAGGTATCTTGTTGGCCAGCAAAGCTGGCATCCGGTAAGTCTTCGGCGGTAGCACTGGAACGAACCGCTACAAACGGATTTTCTTCTTTAACTTTTTCACCGAGTTCAGCGTAAGCTTTTTCAATAGCATCAGCCAACTCTTTAGGCATTTCCGCATCGCAAATTAATTTACGGATATTCGCACAAATTTCACGAAGTAATGCGGAGTTTTCCACATCATCTAATTTATCAAGTTCTGCTTTAATTTTATCTTCTAAACCGGTTTGCTCCATAAAGAACCGATAGCCATGAGCCGTGGTAGCAAAACCATACGGTACCGGCACATTGGTAGAGGACGTCATTTCCCCTAAGGACGATGATTTACCACCTACTAACGCCACATCTTCACGTTTTAATTCGTCAAACCAAAGTACATATGCATTTTCACGATTCATTATATGAAACCTCCTGAATAAAAGAAATACATCAACTACATAAATAGTATAACACATTTAATTGTGTGTCAATCATTTTTTCAAATTCTGATGCACTATATAGAATATACAGAAGCTAGTGTATCACATATAAACGATAGGCAAAAGAAAAGAGCAACCCTTTAGGAATGCACACATTCGCTAAGGATTGCTCTTTAACTTGACTATTTGTAATAGCTTGTTGACGTATTGACATAATTGCGCCAATTAGTGCAACACATTTAACTGCAGATACAATTAACTATAGGTACATTTAATAGTAAATGTAATAGCGGTTAACGGTACTATTAGTTAAATTTAATTTTGATAAATTTACGTTTACCCACCTGAAGAACCATATCTTCAGCGAGTTCGATATTTTCATCACTGCATTTTTCACCGTTGATTTTGAACGCACCGGCTTTAATGGAGCGACGGGCTTCACTGTTCGAGGCAGTAAGACCTGCATCGGTCAACAATTGTGGTACATATACAGGTTCGGTTGGTTTAGCCATAGCGTATTCAGGAATATCAGTCGGTAAATCGTGTTTTTGGAAAACGCGGATAAATTGTTCCTGTGCTTCATTAGCTGCTTCTTCACCATGATACAAGCGCACAATGGTATGTGCCAATTTCATCTTCGTATCGCGCGGATGAGCTGTGCCGTTTTCTAAGGCTTTTGCCAATTCTTCCTGATCTTCGATGGACATATCCGTAACGAGCATGAAGTAACGCATCATGAGCTCGTCAGGAATGGACATGGCTTTACCGTACATTTCCGTAGCCGGTTCGCTGATGCCGATGTAGTTGCCCAAGGATTTACTCATTTTCTGAACACCGTCAAGGCCTTCCAAAATAGGCATAGTAATGATAGTTTGAGGCTCCTGACCATATTCTTCCTGTAAATGGCGACCCATTAGCAAGTTGAAAGTTTGGTCCGTACCGCCAAATTCAATGTCTGCATGTAAAGCAACAGAGTCGTAACCCTGCATCAAGGGGTACATGAATTCATGAACACCGATAGCACGACCTTCGCTGTAACGTTTTTGGAAATCATCGCGTTCTAACATACGCGCTACTGTATATTTAGCAGCCAGTTTCAAAACATCTTCAAAGGATAATTTGCTGAGCCATTCACTGTTGTAAACCACTTTAGTTTTGGACTCATCCAATACTTTAAAGATTTGCTCTTTATAAGTAGCCGCATTATGAGCAACTGCCGCTTCATCCAATGGCGGACGGGTTGCACTTTTACCGGTAGGGTCACCGATGCGAGCCGTAAAATCACCAATTAAAATTACGATTTGATGACCTAAATCTTGGAAGGTTTTTAATTTGCGCAAAACAACCGTATGGCCCAAATGAATATCTGGTGCCGTTGGGTCAAGGCCCAGCTTAATCGTTAACGGTTTGTTTTCAGCAATGGATTTTGCCAATTTCTTCTTAAAATCTTCTTCAGGAAGTAAATTCTCCACGCCGTGTTTAATCAGACGCAACTGTTCTTCCAATGTCTTCATCAATCTTCCTCCTCGAATGCCCCAAACAGGCATGTATATGTACTTTAAAATTAATTATTCACTTTTACCGGACTTAGACGCACCGCCTCCGGAACTACGGGAACTGCCGGATCCGGATTTGCTGCTATCGGAGTCGGAACTGCTTTCTGCCGAATTGTCAGTACTTTCTACAGTAGCATCGTCCTTATCCTTAGCATCTTTTTTATCTTTGTCCTTATCTTTAGCTTTCGGATCTACCTTTGGAGCCACCGGCGCATAGCCCTGGTTAGCAATAGATGCTGCTCCCGGCGGAACTGTGAAATCACTGGCCGGAATTTCCATAGCATTTAAAGCTTGCGACATGAAATCACGCCAAATAACAGCCGGAACGGTACCACCGGTAATACCATCCAGTGTCTCAATACCATAGTCATCGCCCATCCAAACAGCGGCTACCAAATCAGGTGTATAACCTACAAACCAAGCATCTTTTGATTCATCGGTAGTCCCTGTTTTACCGGCTGCCGGGCGCCCGATAGATGCACCGCCACCGGTACCGCCGGACATTACGGATTCAAGCATATTCGTGATAACATAGGCATATTTAGGATCTACTACGCGCTGTTCTTCCGTACTGTTCTCTTCCACTACCTGGCCATTGCGGTCTACGATTTTAGTAATAGCCACCGGTTTAACTTTAACGCCGCCATTAGCCAAAGTACCATAGGCTACGGCCATATCAATCGGTTTAACACCATTTGTCAAACCACCTAACGCAGCGGCCAAGTTATTATCTTTAGAGTCATCTAAAGTAGTAATACCTAAGCTGCTTGCCAAATTAAGAACTTTACGCATTCCTACAGCATCGGCGAGCTGTACGGCAATGGTATTAACGGAATGCTGCAAGGCATAGCGCAAGGTCATTTGACCGGAATAGGTACCTTCATAGTTCTTAGGACTCCAACCGTTAAATTCAATTTTCTTATCGTCCATAACGGTGCCCGGCGTCATACCGTCCTGAATAGCTGCCAAGTAAACAAATGGTTTAAATGCAGAACCGGGTTGACGTTCAGCCAATACGGCACGGTTAAAGGAATCGTCACCACGACCACCAACCATGGCTACAATGTAACCATTATGCGGATTGATCGCAATTAACGCACCTTGCGGCTGTGTTAAGCCTTTGTCATCCGTATAGAAGTTCGGCAAATTATGCATAGCTTGAACCGCTGCATCCTGTGCCTTCATATCAATGGTTGTGTAAATCTTCAAACCGTCTTTATAGACAGCATCGTCGCCGTATTTTTCGGCGATTTCAGAAATAACATAGTCGATAAAGTACGACGCATTGTTATCGCTGTGAGCGGCTTCGGATTTTTCACGAAGACCCAAGTCTTCATCTTTCGCCTTATCCGCGGTAGCTTGGTCAATATAATCATATTTAACCATCTGCCCCAAAACAACAGCCTGACGCGCTTTACCCGCTTTGTAGTTGGTAAGCGGCGAATAATAGTTAGGACTTTGTGGCAAGCCGGCGAGCATAGCCGATTGTGCCAAATCCAAATCCTGAACATTTTTGCCAAAGTATACATGGGCTGCTGCCTGTACACCGTAAGCACCTTGACCGAAATATATTTGATTCAAATACATTTCGAGGATTTCTTGTTTCGTATAATACTGCTCAATACGAATGGCCAACATCGCTTCCATAATCTTACGTTTTAACGTACGATCCTGAGTTAAAAACGCATTACGAGCCAGCTGTTGCGTAATAGTACTACCGCCTTCGGCCACACCGTCATGGGCAATATTAACCCAAATAGCACGCATAATCCCGATAGGGTCTACGCCATGGTGACTATAGAAACGATTATCTTCAGTGGCAATAAATGCATTTTGTAAATCTTTCGGAACCTGTGATAACTTCACCGGTAACCGGTTTTCAGTAGCATGGACAGTTGTAATCAAATTGCCATGCACATCGTAGATCTGCGACGAAGCAGCCGGTTTAACATTGGCCACTTCCGGCAAATCGGACATGGTGGCACCAATGAAGCCGCAACCGGCTCCGGCTATTATAAGGAATACTAAAATACCCACAATCCAAAGGAATCGACGCATTGGCGATTTCTTCTTGGGCGGTTTAGTCGCCGTCGTTCTACGTCGTGTTTGTCGCCCATTTTGAGACGAACCTTGTAAACTCATACGACACCTCTCATTACGAATAATAAGTCATATAGCTTATTATAGCATAACTATGCTACATATGGTATCAGTAAGACTGTGCTACTTCAAATATACCAAAGTAGCACCGGCCCCGCCTTCATCATAGCCGGCAATTTCATAGCGACTGATGTGCGGCAATGTCTTCAAATACTGATGAATACCGGCTCTTAAAGCACCCGTGCCCTTGCCGTGAACGATGCGAACCGGCGAGATACCCGCCATCAATGCCTGGTCGATAAAGTGACTCACATTCTGATTGGCTTCATCCACTGTCTGTCCGATAACATTAAGCTCCGTAGTCGCATGTTTCTGACGTTCCACGGCTGAACCGCCGGCGCGTTTACGCGGTTTTGGTTGAACCGCCGTTTCCTTGCGGCGTAAATTATTGGTTTCTTCGCGGCTTGCTACGGCCAAATCGGTGGCTTTTACATTGGCTGTTAAGCCGTTAACACTTACTTGGATACGCTTACCCTGCACGGCTGCTACCGTACCGACTGCATTTAAGGATACCACGAATACAGTCTGTCCTTCTTTCAACTCTTTTACATTCACCGGCGTACGACGTTCCTGTTCCAATTCAGGCACATTAACACCGGATATATCTTTACGCGCTTTCGTAATGGCATCTTGCCGTTTGCCCTTATCCGTTTCTGAAAACTGAGATTTCAACTCTTTAATAATCTGTTCCCCTTCGACACGAATGGACTGTTTAAGCTGCTGCGCTTCATTTTGAGCTTTTGCCAAAATCTGTTTACGGCGATCATTAACCTGTTTCTTTTCACGCTCAGCCTGAGTGCGCATGCGCCGTGCTTCATCAAGTTCCTTCTTGAGTGCCCGTTCCCGCTCCTGATTGCGACGCAATTGTTCGTTCAAATCACTGAGTACCGCTTCCATATCGCGATTAGCGGAACCTTCGTGAGCCTGTTTGGCATAGTCGATAACTTCACGAGGCACCCCGAGACGAGCGGCAATACTCAAGGCATGACTGCTGCCGGCCACACCGATATGAAGTCGATAGGTCGGACGCAATGTGCGTTCGTCGAATTCCACATGTCCGTTTTCAATACCATCCGTATGGTACGCATAGCGTTTCAATTCATTATAGTGGGTACTCACCATCATGAGCGGTCCACGCTTACGGAAATATTCCAAGAGAGCCACCGCCAAGGCGCTCCCTTCTTCCGGATCCGTACCGGACCCCAATTCGTCAAGGAGCACCAAATCTTTGGCACCGGCTACTTTTAAAATTTTTACAACCTGCGTCATATGAGCGGAGAAGGTACTGAGGCTGGCTTCAATACTCTGCTCATCACCGATATCGGCATAAATATTGTTAAAAATCGGCAAAATAGAGCCTGTTTCGGCCGGAATAAATAAACCGGCCTGATTCATGAGGCTCAAAAGACCTAACGTCTTCATGGCTACAGTTTTACCACCTGTATTGGAGCCCGTAATGAGCAGAATTCGATAGGCCGTCCCCAACGTAATCGTCGTGGGCACTACCACATTGGCCGGAATCAACGGATGACGCGCATTTAAGAGTTTTACTTCCCGTGCCCCGCTAAGTTCGGCCGGAACCGCCTTCATCTTTATCGCCAGATTAGCTTTACCGTACACGAATTCCACATGGGACACGCGTTCACAGGCGTCCATCAAGGTATTGCTGTCTTTGCGAACGGCCTGCGACAATTCCCTATAAATACGGCGAACTTCTTCCTCTTCCGCCAATTCTGCTTCCTGCAAATCATTGTTCAAATTTACGAGGCGCATCGGTTCAATATAGAGTGTCGCACCGGTAGCCGAACGGTCGTGAATCAAACCTTCGAAGGCGTAGCGATATTCCTGTTTTACCGGAATTACATAGCGATTATTACGCTGCGTAACGATAGCCTCCTGAAAGTATTTCTGATTGTTCGGATCGTGCATAATCGCCTGCAAATCACTCTTGATGCGGTCTTTCGTACGCGCAATGGTAGTACGTAAATGCTGCAATTTAGGCGATGCGGAATCCATTAAATTACCTTTTTTGTCAAAAACACGCTCAAACTTGCGTTCTAAGCCGTCATGACGAGGCATATCCTGAATCCAAAATGATAAGAGCGGATAATTCATATATTTGCTGTGAAAAAATGCATACATACGCTTATACGCACTCAATGTGGTATATAAATCCCATAATTCTTCATGAGTCAAAATAATTTCTTTACGACTTTTGGCACAAGCTTCACGAATATCGCGGGTGCCGCCAATCGGTTGTTCGATTTCGGTATTTAGCGAATTGACCGCTTCTACCGTTTCATCGAGAGCCGTTTTAATGGCAATCGGATCCGTTAAGGGCTCCAACTCCATGGCCATTTCCTTCGCTACTTTAGAGCTGCATTCGGCGGCCAATCGTTCTCGAATCACATCAAAATCCAACAGTTTTTCACTGTTCATAGGTAATACAATCCCTCCTATGTAATCACATGGCCAAAGATTGACTACTTTGGCCCGATATATTGCCATAAAATCTTGCTACGCCACCGTATGCTTAAACGGCAGCTTTTTACCTGGCAATATTTAAATCTATGTTTAAAAATCTCTAAAAAATGCCTTTAAAATAGTGTCCCCGTGTAATCGGTAAGGACTCATTCTTAGGCGGTACCGGTAAGGTGTGTGCCAAAATACCGCGATAAGCGCCAATCGTATCACGCAGCCATTCTTTAGACTGCTGACGACCGTCAATGCGAAGAATAGCAATACCTCGTTTTACCAAATCCGGAATGTACGCGCGCATATCGAGCATGCGACTGTTCATGATATGCATGCGGCAATAGGGATCCGTACGAAGTGGGAATTCCTCGCCCAGGCGGTCACGCAAGCGATAAGAGTCCTTCAAACAAGGGGCCGGACAATTGGCTTTACAACCGGTACCGGCAAAACTGCTGATAACACAGTATTCGGAAATCATGAGCTCCGTAAGCCCGTGAACAACACATTCTATAGGCAAAGAGCTATGACGAATGATGGCCGCAATTTGACGTAAAGTGGCTTCTTGGGAAAGAACAACGCTTGAAAGGCCTAATTCGGCTGCTTCACGTACCGCTTCTTTATTAAACAGCTGCAAGCTGCTGTCACCTTCCACCTCCCCTTCATAGCCCATCATTTGGAGCCATTCCAAGGCACCTAAGAAGTGAATGCTGATGGCATTCGGCTTAGCCGTGATAATTGCCTCTAAGGTTGGACGATACGCCTCGATTTCACTTTCCCGAACGATACGCGGCGTCGCCAATACACAACGAATCTGATGCTCACGACAAATAGTCACCACGCGATTATATACATCTAAATTGTACGGCTTACGCTGTAAGCGGTCACCGCCGAAAATAATCTTCTGCGCCCCCGCTTCAATGGCCGGTTTTAATTGCCATTCTTCATCAAGCTGCACCGAAACAATCGGCAAGGAACCGGCCTTAACGCTATGAGTAGCTTTACCGGCTCGTACCATCATACTCTTATAACTTGGTCTGTCCTTAAATTCAGCTGCAATGGCACCTTCGATGCGTGTTAACACCTCAGCCATGGCCTTAGTATGTTTTGCCAATAATATATCTTCCAACCGGGCAACCGCATCACGGCGCATCTGGTTGAGCACACTGGATGGCCACATAAACGGCTCTTCCGGCATATATAAAGAAGCCAACCGGAACACCGTCGTACCTAAACGGCCAATCTGTTCCGACACTTTTTCATGACTGGTCGGCGTCTTATGAGCCCGTTGCACCACATAGTCACCGCTAACCGTAACAGACGTGCCGTCATCCATCAAGAGTGTCAAAGTCGACTCAGAGCCTTCCTGTCCGTCCAAATACGCATGCACATCGTACTTACGGCCAAATTCCTGTAAATTCTGCCAAACTGTTTTCTTTGGACCTTCATCGGATGGACCGATACGCTTCCCCCGATTGCCGGGAGCCACGGCGGTAATCATTTCACGGCCGGAACGATTTTCCAAGTAAGCTGTGGAGAACCCGCGGTTAAAGCCCGCCGTCAAATGTTCTTGGTCTTCAGCCAAGGTTTGACCCGCTCTATCGATAATCTGACGATACGTGCCGATAACCTCTTTCACGTAGGACGCTTTTTTCATACGCCCTTCTACCTTGAAAGAAGCCACACCGGCTTCCAAAAGTTCCGCCATATGCTCACTGTAATTAAGGTCCTTCGGACTCATGATATAGGCTTCGTTTTCAGTATTTATGACCTTGCCCTCGCCATTGATAAGTTCATAGGGCAAACGGCACGGTTGTGCACAGGCACCGCGGTTACCACTGCGGCCGCCGATGAAGCTACTCATGAGGCACTGACCGGAATAACATACGCAAAGGGCACCGTGAACAAACACTTCAATTTCCGCTTTCGCTTCGCGGCAAATCGTTTTAATTTCTTCGAGACTCATTTCACGAGCCAACACAACACGGGTAAACCCCATGCGTTCCAAGAAACGTACCGTCCCCATGTTAGTGGCCGTCAACTGCGTGCTGGCGTGCAAATGAAGCTTCGGTGCTACTCGTTTCGCCAGTTCGGCTAACGCCAAATCCTGCACAATAATGGCGTTTACATTGATGCGTTCCAACTCGCGCAAATATTCTTTTAAATCGTTTAACTCGGCATCGCCGATTAATATATTCACCGTAACAAATACGGACACATCCAACAAATGGGCCAAGCGAACCGCTTCAGCCAACTCTTCTATCTCAAAATTGGCTGCATTCGCTCTCGCATTAAAAGCCTTGCCGCCTAAATAAATTGCATCAGCTCCGGCTTCTAAAGCTGCTAAAAAATTTTCCGACGTGCCTGCCGGTGCCAATAATTCCATACGCCCTCCTTAAGGACTCAATTCGCCATATTTCTATATAGAATTATATCACATTCTTTAAAAAATATGGCAAAATAAGCCGTTATACTGTGCCATCGCACAATATAGCGGCTTATTAATTATTTAATCAGTTAATGTATTTTACTACTAATTGAAACAAATTGCAACTGTTGGCGCCATTTGACGCTCTAATAGCCAATTGAGACCTGCATTGGCACAATAGTCAAATAGATCTCTCCTATTAGCGCAATTTACAACCCAATTCAGCTAACGCAGCCAAAATGTCGTCAATTGCCGGCTGAATATCTTCATCCGTCAAAGTACCTTCATTGCTGCGGAAGGATAAATTGTAAGCTAAGCTGCGATGGCCTTCTTCAATGTGAGCCCCTTCGTACACGTCGAATACGAACGCCCGTTCCAAATACTGACCGCCTTTTTCATAAATGACTTGGCTGATAGCTTCGGAAGATACAGTCTTAGGTGCCACGATGGCAAGGTCGCGAGCGGTGCCCGGGAACTTACTGATACCCTGGTAACGAAGCTGTCCGCGGGTCAAGCCCAAGATAGCCGTCACATCGATATCAAAGAGATATGCTTTGCCCGGTAAATCGTAAGCTTTCATTACTTGCGGATGCACTTCACCCAAAGTAGCAATAACAGTACCATCCACAACATACTGAGCACTTACGCCCGGATGGAGATAGGTTTCTTTGGAGCGTTCAATCGTAGCTTCAATACGAAGTTCTTTAAGAACCGCTTCAAGCACACCTTTTACATCATAGAAGTCGGTGTCACGCTGTGGCTGAGCCCATTGCAAATCTGTCGTTTTGCCCATCATAAAACCACTTACATGGTATTTTTCAACAGGAAGTTCAGTAATCGGCAAGGCTTTCGGTTCGTAAACCGCACCGGCTTCGAACAACCACAAATCATGGTTTTTCTGTGCCAAGTTGCGCGCCGCCGTATCAAGCATGCTTGGAATCAAGGTCGTACGCATTACCGGGAATTCTTCCGTAATCGGGTTCAAAATAGGTACCGCCTGATAACGGCTGTCCGTTTCCGGAATGAGTAATTTCTTGAGGCTGTCCGTATGCATGAAGCTGAACGTAATAATTTCGCTGAGACCCTGGGTTACCAAGGTCTGACGAATTGCTTTCGTAAGCAATTTCTTATCGCTCATGGTGCCACTGTTAAGGTTGGCCCATGGGGTTGTATTCGGAATGAAATCATAACCGTAAATACGAGCTACTTCTTCCGCAATATCCGGCATAACCGTTACGTCGCCGCGCCAGGACGGAACACCAACGGTAATTACATCACCATCTTGTGTCCAAGTGAAGGACAAGGTAGTCAAAATTTCCTGCATCCGTTCGGCGGAAATATCGGTACCTAAGTAGCTGTTAACCGCTGCCACCGTGAAAGATACAGTACGAGCTTCAGCCGGAGCCGGATATACATCCACCACACCTTTAGCTACGGTAATATCTTCCATTAACTCCTGCAACAACTGAGCCGCACGGTCAAGGGCCACCGGTGAGTATTCCGCATTGACACCGCGTTCGAAACGGCCGGATGCTTCACTGCGCATACCCAGCGCACGAGCGGTGCGACGAATGGAGGACCCTTTAAATACAGCCGATTCCAAAATAATCGTCGTCGTTGCTTCGGTTACTTCACTATCGAGACCACCCATAACACCGGCAACCCCTACAGGGCCGTTCGCATCGGCAATAACGAGCATATCCGTGGTCAACTCACGATCCGTACCGTCCAACGTTTTTAAGGCTTCACCGGCTTTAGCGGCGCGGGCCGTCAACTGATGACCGGCTACTTTATCATAATCATATGCATGCATTGGTTGACCGTATTCGAGCATAACATAGTTCGTTACGTCTACCACATTATTGATTGGGCGAATACCGCCGTTACGCAAACGGTTCTGGAGCCACAATGGGGACGGTCCCACTTTAACATTGCCGATAACACGCGCCAAGAAGCGACTGCATAATTCGGCATCATCAATGCCGATTTTTACCATATCGTTGACATCCGTACCATTTTCATTCACTTTAACGGTCGGTTCCGTATTCTGCGCGTTTGTCAAAACCGCAAATTCACGGCTCAAACCGATCATGGAGAAGCAGTCTGCACGATTCGGTGTCAATTCGAATTCATAGACAGTATCGTTGAGCATCACCGCATCACGAATATCCATGCCGATTGGCGTACCTTCCGGCAAAATGTAGATACCTTCCCCTTCGCCCGGCATAACCATATCTTTAGGAATACCCAATTCCGCTACGGAACAGAACATACCGTCAGATACTTCACCACGAAGTTTACCCTTTTTAATTTCCGTGCCGTCAGCCAAACGGGATTTATGGTACGCCACCGGTACCACCTGACCAACAGCCACATTCGTTGCTGCCGTTACGATTTGTTTCGTAATTTCTTCACCCGTTTTGTCATCAAGACAAGCAACCTGGCAAACCTGTAATTTATCGGCATCCGGATGTTTTGTAATTTCTGTAATTTTACCGGTAAAAATCTTTTTCAACCCGGGATCCATCGAGATAACGTCTTCTACCGGAATTCCAGCCTGCGTCAATACATCGGCCAGTTCCTGAGCCGGTTTCGTTGTGTCTACAGGAACATAGTCCTTCATCCATGTTAAACTAGCTTTCATCGTCGTACCTCCTAGAACTGCTTCAAGAAACGCATATCATTATCATAGAATAAACGTAAATCGCCGATGCCGTACAAGAGCATAGCAATACGTTCAACACCCATACCGAAGGCAAACCCCTGCACTTCGTTCGGGTCATAGCCGTTCATGGTCAACACATTCGGATGAACCATGCCGCAGCCGAGGATTTCGAGCCAGCCCGTATGGGAGCAAACGCGGCAGCCTTCACCGCCGCACATGCAGCAGGAGATATCAACTTCCGCACTCGGTTCCGTGAACGGGAAGAAGCTGGTACGGAAACGAACTTTCGTTTCTTCGCCGAACATGTGGCGCAAGAATAATTCCAAGGTACCTTTCAAATCGGCAAAGGTAATGCCTTTATCCACTACGAGACCTTCCACCTGATGGAATACCGGGGAGTGAGTGGCATCATAGTCCCAACGATATACTTTGCCCGGTGCAATCATGCGTACAGGGCTGTTCGGTTCCTGACTCTGAAGCGTACGAGCCTGTACCGGTGAAGTGTGGGTACGAAGTAATACGGAGTCCGTAATGTAGAAGGAGTCCTGCATATCGCGCGCCGGATGATCGGCCGGTAAATTCAAACATTCAAAGTTGAAGTAATCACTTTCAATTTCAGGCCCTTCCGCAACGGTGTAGCCCATTTTCATGAAAAAGCGTTCAATTTCATCGTTAACAGCTGTGAGCGGATGTACATGACCTTGGCGAGTAGCACGGCCCGGCAAAGTAATGTCGATCTCTTCGGCGCCCAATTTAGCAGCCAACACTTCTGCTTCCAGTTTGGCCTGCACATCATCAATCATAGCTTCCAATTCCTGACGCACCGTATTTACCAAGGCGCCCATGCGTGGTCGTTCTTCGGCCGATAATTTGCCGAGACCTTTTAACAATGCAGTTACTTCGCCCTTTTTACCTAAATATTTAACGCGGGCATCTTGTAAAGCTTGCAAATCGGTAGCTTTTTGAATAAGCTCCGCCGCTTGCGCTTTCAGGGATTTTAATAATTCTTCCATCCGTCACAACCTCCTAAAACAAAAAAACCTCCGCCCCGGCAAGGGGCGAAGGTATAACATTCGCGGTACCACCCTAATTAGTACTCAATAACCTTAACGCGGTCTCACGATGAATCTACTCGTTGTTCAATCCATGGCTCCAAAAGGAAAGGCTCTTTGCATCGCATTTATGAAGCTCCCACCAATGCTTCACTCTCTGAAAAACACCTATGCAATGCCGATTTTGTCATCGCCGTAATGTCTACTCGTCATGCCAATGCATCCGTCAAACCTAAAAAGCAACTTTGAAAAACGCCAGTACGACTGAGTTTTTTATTAATCTATGTGTAAGTATATCAACTCTTACGCATTCTGTCAAAGCTATTTACGCCTTAACAATTAAGTGGCCTCATTACATGGTCATATCGTCATGACCACATTCAGCCCTGATAACCAAGTAAACTTACGCCTTATACCCGCCAAGGAAGTTCCGGCAGGTCAAACTTGTCTATTACATAGAATGTGCCGGTACTCATATACACAAGGTCGCCCACCGTATTATATAAACGGCCGGTTGTGACCATGGTATGATTGCCGTTGTGTTCCACATTGCCTACGGCGCGCAGTTTTTCACCGGCTTTAACAGCTTTGATGAAATTCCCCTTCATTTCAAGTGTTACCACTCGTTTACCCAAGGTAAAACAGGATACACCCATAACCGTATCGGCGAGGCTCATATAGACACCACCGTGCACATTGCCGATAAAATTACCATGTCTCACTGCATCGGTGTCAAACAGTATTTCCAAATGACCGGGATCACCACCGGTTACACGAGTATACTTTGACCAATCAAAGGTATGTTCATGACACATTTTGTCAAAAAAATCAACTAACGTACGCATTCCTTGTTTTTTACTCACGACTACACTCCCTTCCGTGATTTATTCTACAGCGCAATGCATCAAATAAACAGTATGCAAATCAGTACATTGTCTTTTGAGGGACAATTTACTGTACCTATTACTCATAATGTAAGGCATCAATCGGATTCAACTTAGCCGCCTTACGGGCCGGATAGAGACCGAATACGAGGCCGATAGCCATGGAGAAACCGAAGGACAAGAGAATCGGTCCCATGGAGATAACTGTCTTCATGCTCGTCAAAGCACCGATCAACTTAGACGCCCCGATGCCCACCAGGATTCCGATGGCACCACCCACCAGACTGATTACCACCGCTTCAATGAGGAACTGCATAACGATAACGCGATACGTAGCCCCCAAGGCCTTACGCACACCAATCTCACGGGTACGTTCCGTAACGGATACGAGCATAATGTTCATGATGCCGATACCGCCGACAACCAGCGAAATGGCAGCTACGGCACCTAAGAACAAGGTCATAGTCGCCGTTGTTTCTTCCACGGTCGCCATAATGGTGGCCATATTACGAACGTTAAAATCATCGAGTTCCGGATTTTTAATATTATGGCGTACACGCAAAATATTTTCCACGTCCGTCTGTAAACGATCAAGATCTACGCCGTCTTTCGCTTTGATATAAATCATGCGCAAATAATCGACGCCCTGTAAACGTTCCATCCCTGTAGTGTACGGAATGTAGATAACATCGTCCTGGTCATTACCGAAACTGCCGGAACCTTTACTTTCAAGCACGCCGATTACCTTGTAAGGATTATTTTTAATACGAATATCCTTACCCACCGGGTCTTCCGTGCCGAATAAATTCGTCGCTACCGTAGCCCCGATAACGGCCACACGTTCGCGCCGTTCCACCTGAGACGCCGTAATGAAACGACCGGATTTAACCGTCCAGTTATTAATATATTGGAAATCACTGTTTACACCGTTAACACTGGTCGTCCAGTTCTTATTCGTATAAATAACCACATACGAACTGCCCGCCGATACCGGCGACGCCATATCGATATCCTGCAAATGAGAAATGGTCGTATAATCTTCAAGCTTAAGCGTTTTCTGCGAATCCGCCGTAGGCCGAACGCCCGGCGTCCGCGGCGCGCCCGGATACACCATGAGCAAATTACTGCCCAAGCTGGAGATGGAGTCCTGAATTTGACTGCGCACCCCGTAACCGATAGATACGAGGGCAATAACCGCAGCTACGCCGATAATAATCCCCAACATGGTAAGGAGCGAACGCATCTTGTTGGCCACCAAGGACGCCCAGGCCATCAAAAAGCCCTCTTTATACATGAGACGTCCCCCCTTCATTCGTTTGTTCCGTATTTACTTTTTCCGTGACAGTTTTCGGTATCACCGACTTAACCGCCTTTTGTGCCGTTGCCGGCGACACGGCTACAGATTCAGTAGGAGCCTGTACCGTTTGAAGACCGGCCATATTCGGATTTTGCTTATCTTCTACGATATAACCGTCGCGCAGCACAATATTACGGCTTGCAAAGGTAGCAATATCCGGTTCATGGGTAACCAAAATAATGGTACGCCCTTCATTATATAAATTGGTAAAAATATTCATTACATCCACACTGGACTTGGAATCCAAGTTACCGGTCGGTTCGTCGGCCATAATAATGGACGGGTCGTTGGCCAAAGCGCGGGCGATAGCCACACGCTGGCGCTGACCACCGGATAGTTCCGCCGGTAAATGGTCGAGCCGTTCACCGAGCCCCAACGAATCCAAAAGATAGGCGGCCCGCTCTTTGCGTTCCTTTTTGGGAACACCGGCATAGACCATAGGCAACGCCACATTATCTTGAGCCGTTAACTTCGGCAACAAGTTAAAACTTTGGAAAACGAAGCCGATTCGTTTATTGCGCACAAAGGCGAGCTCATCATCACTCAACGTGGCCACTTCTTCGCCGTCCAATTTATAGGAACCTGAAGTCGGTCTGTCTAAACAACCCAAAATATTCATAAACGTGGATTTCCCCGATCCGGATGGACCCATGATGGAGGTAAACTCGCCCTCATAAATATTGAGGTCAATCCCGTGTAGTACGGGCACTACCAGTTTACCGTTAACATACGTCTTGGTGATTCCTTCCAGTGAAATGACTGCTTGTTTCATCTGCATTCCTCCTAGAACATAGGCCCGCCGGAGTTACTCTGTTTGGACGACGAAGAACCTACATCACCACTGACAACAATTTCATCGCCTTCATTTAGACCTTTAGCAATTTCAATCGTCGTTTCACCGGTAAGACCGGTTGTTACACTGGTTCGTTCCGGTTTACCGTTTTTAATTACATACACGTATTCGCCCACTTTATCCGTACGCACAGCGGCCAACGGCACAACCAATACGTTAGTGCGTTCATCGCCGTAAATCGTAGCACGAGCCGTCATTGTCGGGAAGAAGTTCGACGCATCGCTTGGCGAAATAGCTACCTTAACCGTATAGTACACTACACTGCTGCTCGTCGTACCCATGTTACCTTTGGTACCCAAAGCAATGTCACTTACATAGCCGGTAAAGGTTTTACCCGGATGAGCATCCACCGTAAAATCTACGCGAGCGCCTTTTTTCACACTGCCGATATCTGTTTCATCAACGGTCAAATAAATCTCAAGATTACTCAAATCAGCAACCGTTGCGATAATCATCTGCGTGGAAATACCGGTACTGATAGTCTGGCCCGCTTTTAACGGTGTACCGATAACCGTGCCGTCCATCGGCGAAGTAATGGTCGTATCGGATAAATTAGCTACTGCCCGATCATACGCAGCCTGCGCCTTCTGGTAATTCATAAGGGCTGTATCATAGGTCTGTTGCGGAATAGCCCCTTGCGCAACCAAGGTGCTGTAACGATCTAAATCATTTTTGGCATTTTCGAGCGTAGCTCGTGCATCATCCGCCGTTGCCTGTAATTGACGGGCATCGATGGTGGCAATCACCTGACCGGCCGTTACATGGTCATTTTCTTTAACCAAAACCTGCTCCAACATACCGGCTACGTTAGTGGAAATATCTACATAATTTGTCGGGTTGATAGTCCCCGTGGACGTAATAACCGAGGCAATATTCCCCCGCTCTACTTTCCCCGTCGTATACGAGGTCGCTTGTGTGTTATCTTTTGTTTTGAAATAATAAAAAGCGCCACCCAAGACCAGTAATATGAGGATGAGGATCCCCCAAAATTTCTTTGTCCGCCACATGTGCTTAACTCCTTTACTTAAAGACAAAATAATCAGGTCTCTCAATTTTCATATAATTAAAAAGCCCTTCTCGACTATACGGCAAAGAAGGGCTTTTCAGCTCATATATATAATCGATAATAATTATAGGTTTCACTAATGAGTGCTTAATGAACCTATCGAGCCAATACCGAAATCAGCTCATATTCCGATTCACTGATAGGATAACAACGTGTGCACGCTTCTTCATACGGCACCATTTCAATCTTGCCGTTTAAAACAGCGGTCAAACAATTACTCTTACCTTCGAGGAGAGCATCAATCGCTTTTTCACTCATGAGTGCCGCCATGGCCGCATCACGAGCGGATGGCGAGCCACCACGTTGCAAATAGCCAAGAACAGTAACACTCGGGGAAATATTGAGGTGCTTATTAATATAGCCGCACACTTCAAAACTGTGGTATGCCCCTTCCGCCACCATGATGATGCTGTTCGTTTTACCTGCATTATGGGAAATGCGAAGCTGATCGCACACTTCATCAAGACTCATAGGCTTTTCGGGAATAAGCACCATTTCGGCGCCGCACGCAAGACCGGCACGCACCGCCAAATGACCGGCACTGCGCCCCATAACTTCGACGATGGCTACCCGATCATGAGCCGTCGTGGTATCACGAATCTTGCTGACCGCATCAACGACCGTATTAAGGGCCGTGTCAAAACCAATGGTATATTCCGTGCCGCACATATCGTTATCGATAGTGCCGGGAATCGTAATTGTGGGAATCCCCTGTTTGGCAAGCGCCATGGCACCCGCCATAGAGCCGTCACCGCCGATAACAACGAGAGCATCAATTTCGCGGTCCCGAAGAATCTGGGCCGCTTTTTCCTGGTTCTCCAGCTCCTTAAACTTTGTGCAACGAGCCGTCTTGAGCATCGTGCCGCCACGGTTGACGATAGCCCCTACATCACGTCGATTCAAAGATTCAAAATCATTTTTTAAAAGCCCTTCAAAACCGCGGCTAATGCCATATACGTGTAACCCTTCGTAAATCCCTTTACGAACCAAGGCACGCACCGCCGCATTCATGCCCGGCGCATCACCGCCGCTCGTTAGAATCGCAATATTTTTCATGTTGCTCTACCCCCATAGGACGTCGTTTTTTGAACTCCACACCTTCACGTGCTAACGTTTCGTGGATTGAATCAATTAAATTTTCAGTGCGACCATACGTCGTATCTATGACACAATCACACTTCTTATACACCGGTTTCCAGCGTTGCATCATCGTTTCTACAAAGCCCGCCACATCATCATAATCCATGGTCGGCCGTTTACCAATACGACGATTCACCCGCTTCACGATGCGATACTCGGAAGCCCGAATACCGATAATATACGCATACCGCTGTAAATATCGTACCGTCCGTACATCAAGGGGAAAATTACCACCTACGGAAATAATACACTCATGATACATGCAAACTTTCTTTAAAATTTCACGTTCCGCCGAACGAAAGAGCTTCTCGCCCAGCTTCTCATACACTTCGGCTATGGGCAAATTATAGCGCCGTTCCAAAAGTCGATCCGTATCAACGAACTGCCAACCTTTGGCTTCCGCTAAATTGCGTCCCAAATGACTTTTGCCGCTCCCCATAGTACCGATTAAAATTATATTTCGTTTCATTACTTAATCCCGCCTATTACAGATTGTGTCATACATAATCACAACGAACAATTACCTGTTACTCCGTTCTCATTATGTACGATACCCATTTGATTCTATTCTACTACATCACAGCATTTAGTAAAAGTATAAAACGAATAGGATTTAAGGAATTAAGAAAATGTTTAGGTTTGGGGTGAGAGACATAATAAAAAAGCCATGACAAAAGTCACGGCTTTAGGTTAAGAAATAATATCAAACTGAATGTGAAGTTGATTGTTTTGTTTATTCAGTTGTTTAGGCTCTATTTGCAGTTCGGGACTATCTCCATTCAATTCTTCAACCAATGTGAAATAATCTCGTAAATTTCCTGTTACTTCTACAGATAAGCTCTTACCCTTCTTATTCTCCGTTTCTTCCATCGCTGTAATTGTTAATGCTTTACCGGACAAATATTTCATCAGTTTATCCTTTAAGGCTTCTTCAGTTATTTCTTTCTTGTCGGTCGCCATAATCATCTCGTAAGCCTGACTGCTCACAACAACTTGATCTGCTTCATTTTGTAAAGTCTGTTGTTCTTGTATCGCTAATAAGTCACTTCTCTCCTGATGGAACCAGAGAACTATACCAGCTCCCAAAACTGTAAGTACCATGTAGCTACCGACTATTTGGTGTATCCTTTTTGGGTTGAGGTTTAGCCTTTTCAAACTTTCCAGATAATTGAAATGTATGGATTTTACGATTAGCATCAATTCCTTGTTTTGCATTAACAATAACTCCTTTCAAACTCCCCTTGAGCCGTTGACTATACGCCAATACGACCTCCGGTTTTGTACATATACCAGTTACGTTAAAACCATCATCAGTAAAATTAACGGTATCCAAAACTATCTGTGAATTTGCACAATCAACAGTGTGCAATAATATACTTTGACCGGTACTATGTTTTAAATCTTTTGTCAGTCGTTGCTGAATAACCTTTTCATACTTTTGAACTGCCTCGTGATTCGCGCTGCCTACCGCTTGCATTTCGTATATATCTTCATGCAGTTTCTGACTTGCATAGTATAAGTAAAACCCAAATCCCCATAGGAATATTACTAAGAACAAGGCTAAGATTCCAATCATTATGATTGCTGTTTTATGATGTCTATAGTACCGTTCACACCGAAACGGCCAAGTCAAAAAATTCACATCATTTCACCTGCCAACTATATTTTTAGCTATTAATGATTCAAATATCATTCAACGCGTGGTTGTTAATTTCTCATTTTTTGTATGCCTCGATATGCCAGACCAGTCGCCATATCCCACAAAAAAGGATCTGATTTTTCAAACATCACCTTTTCCATTTTCGCTACTTCTTTTGTTTCTTCAAAAGGAATAGCAGTAAGCTTACCATACTTCTCATAAGCAGCTTCACAATCATCGTCCGATAGATTGCCATGTATATCCCCGTATAAATAAAATCCGGAAATTCCACTTATACCATAACTGAATAAATCTACCTCTAAATCTTCCAATTCTTTCATTATATCAACCGAATCAAGCGGAATTTTATGATTACAAATACATACAAAGTTATACCAAGCTGTTAATTCCAATATATCCTCATGTATAATGCCGATTACAGCGCCTTCTTTTTCAACAAATCTATGTGCTATCGGTCCCGGTGCATAATCTATAATTTTTAGGTTTCCACCACTCTTTAAAACACCGGTTGCCAATTCATTAATATGCTCTTTTTTTAATGCTACTACGTATACTAATTTATCATTCCCGGAAGACCTAACTTGATTTGGTAAATTTATAGCTACAAAATCAAAATAATAACTATCTTCCGGCCATGTGACAAATTCAGGAACCGACCAATGTAGCATCTGATTAATCTCCAGACGTGATAATGGTGGAATAATCATAACTTTATCCTGACGTTCACCAAGAGCGGTTATACCTATAGGTTTATCTTCCAGGGAATATTTGCTTACCAAGTGCTTACAATCATTCATTAACGAATCTTGGCGTTTTTCAACAATTGCATCTTGAATTATTATCCCCTTCTTAGTCTTCGCCATACTAATAGCAATTGTTTGCGCCTCTCCCATCGCAACCCCTATAAATTCTGATTTCATTCGCTAACCATCCCTTCATTAACAGCCTGTTAAAAAAATCTTACTAAATCTACATTAATATTTTTTGGCCACGGCCCTGGGTCTTCCCTAAAAACTACTAAATATTGTACGATTTGCCCTGTAATACGATTACGATATCGAACCTTAAATTCATTATTACTTGCCTGTCTGTTTAATATATATGACGCTGTATAATTATCGTCATTTTCATATATTGTTTCCTGAAGTGTAGGCATCAAATCACCTTTCTCACTGTATTCTCGTAACAAGCAACCAATGATACCCTCTGCTTTATAATTCATAGCAGTTAATGCTACTTCATCATGAGTAATCCCTACGATAATATTCATTTCATCACTCAATGCCGACCAAAATAAGAGTAATATTGTCCCTATAATAAGTGCCATATATGTGAAAAAACCACCTATATTGTTAGACTTAGCGCATTTGTTCTTTCTTCGCCCATAGTACCAGGGCTTGTTTTTAAACTTAAAAGGACACTTCAATATATCAACTCCTTGTCGGCGAATATTGAAAATAGTCTAAATTAGGAAGTACCGTAATATCCGTCCCTATCTTATATTGATTAGCATTCATTGTATTAGGTGTTCCCTTTACTTCGACTTGCCAATTCATGTGTATAGGACTTTTTGGTAAAAATTGTTCAAATGATTTTCCCCCTATAAGGGGTGTCACTATGAGCCTCCCCCAAGACGGACTAATGGTAGGTGAGGATAATGCTTGTTTTTGACCATCACTTAAGACACGCCTAGCTTCTGTGCCCTCAATACCGAACCAACGTACACCATCATATAGAATATATTGGCCTGTACGACCAACCGTAACAGTCTTATCTGCACGTTTAGTAAAGTTAACTATTGTTAATCGTATCGTCATACTTTCTAATAAAACCTCATTTTCTATTTGCCATCGTTGTGCCCATTGCAAAGAGACTAACATTAAGCTTAATAAGGCCCCCATGGCAATACAAATAACAGTAGTACTAATTAACAATTCACCCAATAAAAATCCGGAATTACCTCTCTTTATTAGTAGCCGGTATTCCCTGCCAAATATACGTTGAGAAATGAAGTATTTCTTGATTTCCATAATATCCTGCTACCTCTAACTCCTTAACATCCATATTATGCACATGCTTAGAATTTATTGCCCTAACTAATCTATATGGCTCCTTTACCTTAGGAAGTTCGCCCGGTTCTCCAAATTGTTGATAATTATATTTACTCTGTTCCATTGCTGTAATAGCAATGGGCACTATTACTTGTGATATTTTAGCGCTTCGCCATTGAATAATTAATGTCCCCATCATCGCCGTAACAGTCAGGATAAATAAGGCAACAATCATTGTACCGCCTAAAGTTTCAGCATATAAATATCCTTTAGAATGTTCCTTCAATCCAACGAATTCTCGGTGTTTGTTGTGAAAAAATATACTTTCGATATTTTCGCAATACATAATCATAGATTTCAAAACTATATAAATCACTCTGCCCATCATATTTACCTAAATATGCCGATTGTTTTGTTCTCGAATTATTTACCAACTTCATAGTATTAGGCACAAAAATTTCTTGATATCCCCATAAGGTAGCATATAAATTCACCTCATATGACGAATCACTTACGTATATTGTATTAAGTGGCCTTCCCTGTGTTCCGGATCCACCATTAAAAGAAAGTAATTGAGTTCGCTTAATTGTGTAATAAAATAGTCTACTCACTCGATCAAATTGCCAGTTTTCGCTCATGGTTTTTGATATAGCAAGCTGTGCCATCCCCAATAATAAAATTAATAATGTACTATAAATCAAAACTTCTATTAATAAAAATCCACCCTTACAATGATTTTTGCCATAATATATGTTCAAATTATTTATATAATGTTTCATAATATTGACCATAAATTTTCCCAAATATACATAATAGCTGCTGCACTACATAAAAAAGGACCAAATGGCAGTATACGTAGTACCTTACCTGAATACAGATAGTACAAAAGTACCCAACCGGTTCCACCGATAAGCGCCAATAAAATAGCTTGCCACAAAGCCAATGGTGATAACCATAATGTAAATACACTACACCATTTCACATCACCAAGACCCAAACCGTCGTTTGTTAATTTACTAAATAGATATCCTCCCACTAATACAATTCCTGCCATTTCAACAGTTTGAAAAAAAGAAATCCCCAATAACCATATCCGACTTATTCCAACTATGAGCAAAAAAACAGCACCCTCATCAGGCATAATCAGGTAATACTTATCGATGGTAGCGCCCATAAAAAGAGTGAAACCGAAGATAATCATTAAAAGACTTTCTTTTATATTTACCGTCAAATGGCTACAAATTAATCCGCCGAGCATTCCTATAAGAATGTAAATTAACATCAAAATTATAGAACGCCGTTCTCGTTCTATAACAATTTCTTTTAAGAGATAGAAACCGGTTAATCCGGCCAATGCACCACTTATACCACCTACACTGTATTGTAACCACATATACTAACCACTACGTTCCTTTTTATACATCAGAGCTTACATGCTACTTAACTTATAAAGTTTAATCGATTAATTTAACCGATTTACTATTTTAGACGTTCTAAAACTATCCCCATAATTAAATTCTGATTCTCGTCTAATTTGCATTCGTATTATCAGTAGCCGTTACAACAATATGAGTACCTGTACCACCTGCATTGCTTTCAGATGTTACCGCATAATCTCCACCCTTTGGTGTTTTAACGGCTTCAGATAAATAGCCTGCTTTGTATAAATCTTCAACTGAAGGAACTTCATCAGTCCCTCTATCTACCATATAAAGTTGAGCCGCATTAGCAATTGTCTGTGTGTCTGCTTTGATTTTAGCATCACGAGCTTTGTCCCCGGCCGATAAAAATTGTGGCATTGCCACCGCAGCTAAAATAGCAATAATCGCTACTACCACCATTAACTCGACTAAGGTGAAACCACCTTCTTTTTTACGTTTATCACGTAAGGTTTTATGATACGATGCTAACCACTGTTTAACGCGTTCTCTAAGTGAAATATTTGTTACATTATCCATAAAAAAACTCCTCCTAACACTCTAATTACTAAACATGTTGCATTGCCGTCACTGCATTAAACATAGGCAACATAACAGCAATAACTAAGATAGCTACCCCTATCCCCATAAGAGATACCATAATAGGCTCCATTAATTGTTGTAATTTTGCCATATAACGGGAAGTTAATCGATCATAATAGGAAGCCCCATGATTCAGCATGGCTACCATATCCCCAGTCTCTTCACCTATAGTAATTAACTCCCAAAGAAATTCATTTCCCAATTTGGCCTTTTTTAAAGCGTCTCCAAATGTAGTTCCTTTAGCTAATAAATTATTTACTTGTGTTTGCAATAAAGTAGCATAGGGATTTCCCCATAATGATTTTGTTAATGTCAGCATATCTGTAATTGTTAAGCCACTGTCCAATAAAATCGCCCAAACCTTTGTAATTCTGGCCAAATAAAAGCAATCAAACCATTCATGCCCACTACCGCGTTGCCATATATATCTCAACACAACTAAACGAATATCAGCTTGTTGCCAGATACACCAAATCCCAAATATGAATAAGCCTAATAAACCTATGCATAAAGTTACGTGAGTTGTAACAAAATCTCCGAAACTAAATAATATTTTTGTAATGAATGGCAAAGGTACTTGCATAGACATAAATACTTTTTTAAAAGCCGGTAATATAAACACTACCGTCACGCCTATAAATATCATCATGAGTAACAATAAGAATGCCGGATACGCCGCTGCTCCGCTTAATTGTCGTTGCCACGCCCATTGTTTCTCATAGTATTCTTTAATTTGAGAAAAACTGTGCGCTAAGGTACCTGCAGCCTCACCGGCTTGCAGTAATGCGCAACCGATATTAGGGAACCCCACCTCTGTTAATACCTTTGAAAGGGGATTACCTCGCTGTATAGCTTCATTAATTACTGCATAAGGAATATGCTTTATCGGCTTAGCGCTCAGAAATTGCATAACACGACGTATAGAAATACCTGCTTCTAATAATAAAGACATACGATATGAAAACTCTATAATATCTTTATACCGCCACTTAACACTATTTACTTCAGAAGATTTTATTACTGCAACTTCAATAATATGCCATCCTTTATATTGCAATTTTTGAACTATTTCTTCACTTGATTCAGCCCATATGGTATCTTCTTGTATCACCCCCTTTGCGTCAAAGGCCCTATAGTTATACTGTTTCATAAGCCTGTTCCAAAACCTCCTTAAATTCACTACGTTCTCCCCATTCAGCTTTAAGAGCTGCCACTGCCATTTCCATTGTCTGCATTGGCGGTTGTGTTTCTTGAATTGATACAATTTGTGGTTCTTTACGTTGTCGAATCAAATTTGCTACAGCCGGTGTATTTAATAAAATATCTCTAACTACCACAAATTGTTTATCAAATCTTAATAACCGCTGACATAATACAGCTCTTAATACTTGAGATAGTTGAGCTCTCACTTCTTCTTGTTGAGAAGCCGGAAAAACCGAAATCATCCTATTAATAGCCATTACGGCCCTTTGTGTGTGTAAAGTAGCAAATACTAAATGTCCCGTTTCAGCCGCATGTAATGCAGCTTCCAAGGTTTCACGGTCACGCAATTCACCAATCATAATTACATCCGGATCTTCTCGTAACGCATCGCGAACGCCCGCAGCCATTGATTCCATATCTTGTCCCAATTGACGCTGATGAATCAAACTTTGATTATTTTCGAATGTAAATTCAATAGGGTCTTCCAAGGTAATAATATGCTTATGACACTCATCATTAATGCATTGTAAACAGGTAGCCAAAGTATAACTTTTGCCTGAACCGGTAGGGCCGGTAACAAGGACTAAGCCCTCTTGTAAATGAACAATACGATGCAATAACTTTCCTGCTTCCCCATTCGGCATCATCAGTGACTGATTATATAAAATGCGCAATGTACCACAACGTTGTTGTTTAGCTTGATATAAATGAACCCTTACTCTAATCTTTTTAAATGAAAAAGCGCTGTCTTTCGAAAATGCCGCATATAATTTACGTGCATCGGCCACTTTTTCTAATGAATCGCTAACTTTATTTTCCAAAGTTGTAACTACATTCAAATGACTATTATCCCTATTTTCATTATTTAGTTTGCCGCATTCACTTGCTTTTAAAATTTCTGTAAACAAAGCATCTGATACCTTAATCCCATTACACTTAACAATATCATTACCTAAGCGGAAATAAGGCTCCTGATGCAGTTCAAGATGAACATCTGTTGCCCCTTCAGCAATGGCCCGCTGCAACAATTCACTTAAACTCATAGTAATTCACCTTCAATATATTAAACTCCCCGAATTTCAATGCCGTTACGCCTTACTTCATCAACTGTAGTTAGCCCCATTCTTACAGCAAGCGTTCCTGATTCCAATAAAGTAGGTCTTACATATTGTTCACAATGTGTCCAATCTACCGAATTATCCGGTAAAGCTAATAATTCATACAGTGCCAATCGTCCACAAAAGCCACAACTCGTTTTTCTTCGTACCAAGCGCTGTGCTATAGCACCCAATAAAGTTGCTCGTACCAAATAATCTTCAATTCCCATATCCAATAACCGTTCTCGTACACCTAATGCTGTATTAGTATGTATTGTCGCCAACACTCGATGACCTGTTAATGCTGCTTGAACCGCTAATTCTGCGGTTTCTCTATCACGAATTTCACCAACCATAATCGTATCAGGATCTTGTCGCAAAACAGCACGTAATGCTTTAGGAAAAGTTAATCCTGCTTTTGGATTTATTTGCACTTGTATAGCACCCGGAATATCTGCTTCTACAGGATTTTCCAGTGAAATTACATTGTCTGTAACCGTATTTAATAACCTAAGTAACGCATATAATGTACTGGTTTTACCGGAGCCTGTCGGTCCTGAAATTAAAAGCAAACCATACGGCCTTTGCAATAAATTAATTACGATTTGTCGTACTTCTTCCGTCATCCCTAATTGCTCTAAACTTTTATAACAGTTTTCGCTACCTACAATACGACATACTATTGTCTCCCCATAAACTGAAGGCAATGACGAAACACGAAGCATAACATCTTTTTTATCTTTGCCTTGCCAACACCAACGCCCGTCTTGCGGCAACCGTTTTTCACTAATGTCCATACCACTCAAAATTTTAATTCTGTTTATTAACTTATCCGCTGCATCTTGCTCTATCTTTTCATGTATATCGAGAACTCCATCAATTCTAAAGCGTATTAATAAACCATCCTTGGTGGCATCAAAATGGATATCACTGGCATTTTCCGTTACCGCTTGACTAATCAACTTATCCAATTCTAATTCAACCTGAAACATAATCGCCCCCTTTATACCCGGCTACAAAAGAGAATTTCTTTATTTATTTTTTTATTCCTGCTTAATTCCACCAATGGTGCGCATTGGCACTGACAGTATGAGTCAACACAGAAAAAATCACAAAAAAACACCCTTCAGCCATTTTTATTGTAGCCAACCTGACATATTAGCTATCCAAAACGACCAAAGAGTGTTTTAAACGAGGTATAAAGAAGTTTGAAGTTTTATTTGAAGTTTAGGTACTAAGTCTAAAGCTCGGAGCTTTACACTTAATTAAGGCTTTGTCGTTCTCACGCCTGATGAACGACTTTGCCTTTTTTAATGACCGTTTCTACAATATTCACGCCCGTATGATACGGCAAAAATTTGTAGGATGGGTATTGGAGAATGACGATGTCGGCTTGTTTACCTTCTTCAATGGAGCCGATTGTATCCGCACGCCCAACAGCGGCAGCTCCATTCAAGGTAAGAGCCGTAATGGCTTCTTCCGCCGTCATTCCCATATAGATAACACCGAGAGCAATCATAAGAGGTACAGAGTTGGTAAAACCGCTGCCCGGGTTGAAGTCGGTAGCGAGTGCTACGGCACAACCGGCATCAATCATTTTACGAGCCGGTGCAAACGGTTCTTTGAGACAAAAGGCGGTGGTCGGTAACAAGGTCGCTACCGTATCGCTATTTGCCAACGCTTTAATACCTTCGTCTGAAGCATGTAATAAGTGATCCGCCGAGGTGCAACCCAGTTCGGCGCCCAATTCGGCACCGCCCAAGGTTACGATTTCATCGGCATGGATTTTTAAGTCAAAGCCCATGTCTTTGGCTTGCTGCAAGTACTGGCGACTTTCTTCGATGGAGAAAACGCCTTTTTCACAGAAGATATCACAGAACTGAGCGAGGTCTGCTTTTTTAACGTCCGGCATCACTTCCTTAACAAGGAATTTCAAGAATTCTTCGTTACGACCTTTGTATTCCGGCGGAATGGAGTGCGCCCCCATGAAGGTGCGCACAATTTCTACGGGCTGGCGCTGTTCCAATTCTTTCATGACTTCCAGCTGTTTGAGCTCCGTATCGTGGTCCATACCGTAACCACTCTTACCTTCCACCGTGGTAATACCGAAAGCGAGCATCTTCTCTAAAATATCCATGCTGTGTTCAATCAACTCTTCCGCTGAGGCATTGCGAGTGGCCTTCATGGTATTGTTGATGCCGCCGCCCCGTTCCATAATTTCCATGTACGTCATGCCTTCCATGCGCCACAGGAACTCATCAGCACGGTAGCCGCCGAACACAAAGTGTGTATGCGAATCTACGAAACCGGGCAGTACCGTTTTGCCGGTAGCGTCAATCTGTTTGTCGACCGGTACGGTTTTCGCCCATTCCGCCCCATCGCCGACGGCCACAATGTGACCGTCTTCGATGAGAACAGAGGCATTTTCATAGATTTTAACATCTTTCATGGATGCCCCCTTAATCGCCGTATGACCTTGCGGTGTTACGACTTGGGCGGCATTTTTTATTAATAATTGGTCTCCCATATTCAGCTCCTTTCGTTCTTCATACAGTCTTTCATTTGTGTTTGTTACTAAGCTCTAGGGAGCTTCTATTCGACTGCTATTCGACTGCTATTCGACTGCCAATCGCCTGCTGATAGGCTATCAGTCTTTGATTACTTTAGCTGTCGGATACACTTTAGCAACAGCGGCTTTTACTTTCGCATCGTCCGCTACGAACGGAATCGTAATATGACCTACGCCGGCACGGGTTTTGTTAAATTCAACAGCCGTTTCCATAGCATGTTCGTTGCGAGCCCAGGAACGACGAGCTACACCGCCGATAACGTCCCAGGATAAAGCGGAGCGGATGATTTCATCCACGCGATGGCTGCCGTCAAGCACGAGACCAAAACCGCCGTTGATGGCTTTACCGATACCGGTACCACCGCCGTTATGAAGGGCGATTAAGCTCATGCCGCGCGCTGCGTTACCGGCATAGGTTTGAATCGCCATGTCGGCCATAACGTTAGAACCGTCTTTAATATTGGATGTTTCACGGAATGGCGAGTCGGTGCCGGATACGTCATGATGGTCACGACCGAGCATAACCGGTCCGATTTCACCTAAGCGAACGAGTTCGTTGAAGCGAAGGGCAATGCGTACACGGCCTACTTCGTCCTGATAGAGGATACGTGCCTGTGTGCCCACTACCATCTGGTTCTTTTCAGCATCGCGAATCCAGTTATAGTTGTCGCGGTCCTGATAACGACGATCCACTTCGATGCATTCCATAGCGGCTTGGTCAGTCTTATGTAAGTCTTCCGGTTTACCGCTGAGGCATACCCAACGGAATGGACCGTAGCCGTAATCAAAGAGATGAGGTCCCATGATATCTTCTACATAGCTTGGCCAAATGAAACCATCTTTTTCATCAACGCCATTTTTCGAAATTTCTTTAACGCCCGCATCATATACGGCCTTCATGAAAGAGTTGCCGTAATCAAAGAAGTAAATGCCTTTAGCCGTTAATTTTTTAAGCGCGGCGAAGTGAGCTTTCAACGTTTCATTTACGAGGCCATGGAATTTAGCCGGATCTTCAGCCAACATTTGAGTACGTTCTTCGAAGGTGATGCCTTTTGGACAATAACCGCCGTCATATACATTATGACAGGAAGTCTGGTCGGAAATCAAATCAACGTGCACGTCGTGTTCAGCGATGTATTCAAGTAAATCAACGATGTTGCCATGGTACGCATAGGCTTTACCTTCTTTAGCCGCCATGGAGTCCTGCGCCATTTTAATTACTTCAGGAATGGAATCGGACACGCCGGAAATCCAGCCCTGATCCAAACGAGTTTTGATGCGGGAGTAATCCACTTCGGCAATAATGGCTACGCAGTTCGCGATTTCAGCTGCCTTACCTTGAGCACCACTCATGCCGCCGAGGCCGGAGGTAACGAATAATTTACCGCTTAAGTCGCCGTCTACCGGAATACCGAGTTTCATACGACCGGCGTTCAAAATCGTATTAAATGTACCGTGTACGATACCTTGCGGTCCGATATACATCCAACCGCCGGCCGTCATTTGACCATAGTTGGCAACGCCCATTTCTTCGGCGATTTCCCAGTCTTTTAAGTTATCGAATAAGCCCACCATCATACCGTTCGTGATGATTACGCGCGGCGCTTCCGGTTTGGAGCGGAATAAACCTACCGGATGACCGGATGCCACTACAAGAGTCTGGTCCTGTGTCAATTCTTCCAAATAGCGTTTAATAAGGAGATACTGCATCCAGTCATGACATACGCTACCGGTTTCACCATAGGTAACGAGTTCATACGGATAGAGGGCTACGGCGAAGTCCAAGTTATTGTCAATCATAACCTGGAAGGCTTTACCTTCTACACATTTGCCTTTATATTCATCAATTGGTTTGCCGTACAAATTACCTTCAGGGCGGAAGCGGTAACCGTAAATACGACCGCGTGTCGTTAATTCTTCTAAAAATTCAGGAATCAATTCATCATGATATTCTTCCGGAATGTAACGTAACGCATTTTTAAGAGCGACTTCGGTTTGTTCCGGTGTCAAACGAAAACCGCGATCAGGTGCCCGACGAATGCCTTCCTGGAAGGTTTTCTTCGCCGGTAAGCCCTTGGAGAAGTCAAGTTTGATTGTCATTGCAGATTGAACAGTTGCGTTATTCATAGATCCACCCCTTTTGCAAAATTACGACCGACAAATTATTTTGTCATACATCAATTGGTACTTACATTACACTAATGCGTATATTTACTACCTTCTTACCTGTATTTTAAATAATTCTAATCTGAAAAACGTCCAAGAAAATCCAACCCAACTTGAATTATAATTTTGATTGTTTTCAGACTTTTTTAGCTAATTATCCGTAAATCACCAAAAATTTGACAAAATAACTATGAATCAACTTGAAAATAATATAGCAGTTCCTAAATCTCGCCCCACACAAAATAAACAAAACTTTTAGGTAAGCGCAAGAATTTAGAAACTGCTTATTATACGACTTTTATTATTTTTTTAATGGCTATTTATTCGCCACATCTTTTGACTTATATTATCAAGCTATATTTGCCATTTACTTATTTAGATAAATACTCATCAATGGCACTGGCTGCCTGTTTGCCGGCCCCCATAGCCAAGATAACGGTGGCGGCCCCGGTTACCGCATCACCGCCGGCAAATACGCCTTCTCTGGTGGTAGCCCCTTTTTCATCGGCAATAATACCGCCCCAAGATTCCGTATCAAGACCTTTAGTGGTAGAACGAATCAATGGATTTGGATTGGTGCCAAGGGACATGATTACGGTATCACAAGGGATAACGAATTCGGAACCTTCAATTTCCTTCGGACGACGACGGCCGGATGCATCCGGTTCGCCCAATTCCATTTTGACACATTTAACACCGGTTACCCAGCCTTTATCATCGTGAAGAATTTCAACCGGATTGGTTAAGAGATTGAACTCAACCCCTTCTTCCTTAGCGTGATGAACTTCTTCGGCACGAGCCGGGATTTCATCTTCACTGCGGCGATATACAATCTTGGATTCCGAGCCTAAACGAAGGGCGGTACGAGCGGCGTCCATAGCCACGTTGCCGGCCCCGACGGTTACACACACTTTGCCGATGGCAATCGGTGTGTCGTAGCTGTCATCATACGATTTCATAAGGTTCGCACGGGTCAAGAATTCGTTGGCCGATAATACGCCGTTCGAAGATTCGCCCGGAATATGCATGAATTTAGGAAGGCCTGCGCCGGAACCGATGAATACGGCTTTGAAATCTTCTTTATCCATCAAATCATCGATGGTTACGGTACGCCCGATAATAACGTCCGTTTCAAACTTAACGCCTAAATTCTTAATGTTTTCCACTTCTTTATTTACAATGCGATCTTTAGGGAGACGGAATTCAGGAATACCGTAGGCCAAAACGCCGCCCAATTTATGTAAGGATTCGAATACCGTTACGTCGTAGCCTTTTTTGGCCAAATCGCCGGCACAACTGAGACCGGCAGGCCCCGAACCGATAACAGCCACTTTAATGCCCTTAGGCGCTTCTTTTTCACCAAAAACAACACCGTTGGCAAGGTTAGTATCGGCTACAAAGCGTTCCAATTTACCGATGGCCACCGCTTCGTTACGAATCCCCATAACGCAGGCGCCTTCACATTGTTCTTCTTGCGGACAAACGCGGCCGCAAATAGCCGGCAAGGCACTTTGCTGCGCAATAATGCGCCCTGCTTCTTCAATATCCCCTGCTTTTAAAGCTTGGATAAAGCCCGGAATATTGATGTGAACCGGACAAGCGTCAACGCAACGAGGCACTTTACAGTTCAAGCAGCGCTGTGCTTCCAGCATGGCTTCCGTCTGGCTGTAGCCATAGCAAACTTCTTCAAAGTTAGTAGCACGCACGGCCGGATCCTGTTCACGCACCGGAATGCGTTTAGCCTTATCCGTAAGTTCTGTAGTTTCAGAGCCTTCTTCCGCTTTGCACGTGCAATCAGGATTTGGATTGGCTTTATCCATTTCACGGATTAACTTACGACCTTCTTCCGTCTTGTACATGGTTTGACGTTGCATAGCATTGTCAAAATCTACCAAGTAACCGTCAAATTCAGGGCCATCTACGCAGGTAAATTTAACTTCATTGCCGATAGTAACGCGACAAGCACCGCACATGCCGGTACCGTCAACCATGATGGAGTTCAAGGACACTACGATTGGAATGTTCAATTCTTTAGCCGCAATGGTAGCGAATTTCATCATAATCATCGGCCCGATGGCAACGATGTGATTATATTCTTTGCCTTTTTCAATTAAATCTTTCATGCAGGCTACTACATTGCCGTGGAAGCCTGTAGAGCCGTCATCGGTGGCAAGATACAAATTCCCCGCTACGGAACGCATTTGTTCTTCATAGATAATTAAATCTTTGTTGCGGGCCCCGATAATAACATCGGCGGAACAGCCGCGGGATTTTAAATATTTAACTTGCGGGTATACCGGCGCCGTGCCGACACCGCCGCACAAGAATAAAATCTTTTTCTCTTTCAATTCTTCGTCGGACATTTCCGCCAAATCGGTCGGATTCCCTAATGGCCCTACGAAGTCTGTCAAAAAGTCGCCTTCTTCCAATTTGGCGAGTTTTTGCGTGGAGTCACCCAATGTTTGGAAAACGATGCTCACGGTACCTTCTTCGCGATCATAATCGGTAATAGTGAGCGGTACACGTTCACCGTATTCGCCGTGCTTTACGATTACAAACTGCCCCGGTAATGCCGACTCCGCTAAACGTGGTGCCAAAATATCATATTGATACATATTAGCATGTAAAACGATTTTTCTTACGATTTTAAACAAGAGAACTCACTCCTTTATGGACCTAAATACCTGTGATCGGTTTTACTATACGGCTGCGACCTCTTAGTCAAGCCTCAACTCCCTACACCGATCCTGTTACCTAACACCTTTAATACTACCAATCTTACATGATTATTGTGCTTATCATAATACTTATTTTACACTCTACAGAGTAATATTTAAAATTACATTTTCGCATATTTAGTCCGGACATTGTTAAAAATATCTAAAAAAACAGAGCGGTTTACTAAAAAACCGCTCTGTTCGTTTACTTTTTAAAGTTTATCATCACTTTGAAATGGCAATAAATCCCATGCCATCAAGTTTCAAGTAAAACTATAGGCTATGATTGCTTCACGGCTTATAAATTTACTTTTTGTAATAAACTTTGTTCTTTGGTATCAATAGCTTCTTCGATAGCTGCCATTTTTTGATTTAAATCGGCAACGAAAGCTCCGTCTTTGATGCTGCCTAAATTAATTTTTACGTTTAAGAACGCACTATGTACGGCTGTTCTGGCATTCATCGTAGCTACGGCACCGTCAGTAACCGCATTTTGATTGCCTTTTACGATAACAGCTTCAGCGAGTGGCAATAATTCATTAGCCAATTCACCGATATGATACGGAACCAAAGCAGCCCCTTTGGTAGCCTCCTGAATAGCCGCGGAACGAGCTTTTTTGTCTTCGTCCGTTTCTTTCGGCAATTTGAACGCCGCCATAATTTTATTGAAGGCTGCACTGTCTTCATCAATGTATGCCAAGAAACGCGCTTTCATTTCATGAGCTTTTACCTGAATGTCTTTCATTTCGGCTTCTACAGCGGCATATTTTTCTTTACCGATGGTAAGCGCTGCCACCATTTCGATTAAAGCTGCACCGGTTGCGCCGTTAAGGGCCGCAATACTGCCACCACCAGGAGCCGGCGAATCGGAACCTGTTTCATTGATAAATGCTTCTACGGATAAAGCTTTTAATTCCATGTGTTTCCTCCCAATTAAGTTCAGTATGCATGAATTTTTGCAAGCTGATTTTAGAATAAACCGGTGATTTTGCCGTCCTCATCGATATCCATATTGAGGGCCGCCGGTTTCTTAGGTAAGCCCGGCATAACCATGATATTGCTGGTCTGGCAAACGATAAAGCCCGCACCGTTAGCTATACGCACGTCTTGTACGGTAATGTTAAAATCTTTAGGTGCGCCCAATAAAGCCGGATTATCGCTCAAAGAATACTGTGTTTTGGCGATACAAACCGGTAATTTATCGAGACCCCAGTCTTCCAACTGTTTAATTTGTTTTTTAGCATTGGCGGTAAATTCAACGCCGTCGCCGCCGTAAATTTTCTGCACAATTTTTGTCAATTTGGCCGGAATGCTTTCTTCCTTATCGTACATAGTGGTAGGTTTGAAATCGGTACCTTCTACCATGGTTGCAATCTGTTTAGCCATATCGATACCGCCGTCGCCGCCTTTTTCCCAACATTCGTTAAGGCTTACGTCTACGCCGTAGCTATCACATTTCTGTAATAACTTCTCAATTTCGGCCGGTGTATCGGACGCGAATTTATTGATTGCTACCAATACCGGTAAACCAAAAGCACGGATGTTTTCAACCTGTTTGGCAAGGTTTACAAAACCGGCATTAACAGCTTCCACGTTTTCTTCGTTTAAGTCCGCTTTTTTAACACCGCCATGCATTTTGAGCGCACGAATAGTGGCTACGATAACAACGGCATGTGGGAATAAATTGCCGTATGGGCATTTGATGTCGAGGAACTTTTCAGCCCCGAGATCGGCACCGAATCCAGCTTCCGTAATTACGATATCACCCAATTTAAGAGCCATTTTAGTCGCTAAAATGGAGTTACAACCGTGAGCAATGTTAGCAAACGGACCGCCATGAACGATGGCCGGCGTATGTTCCAAAGTCTGTACCAAGTTAGGTTTGATGGCGTCTTTCATGAGCATAGCCATGGCGCCTTCACAGCCGAGCTGATGTACATAAACCGGTTGATCATCATAGGTACTGCCGATAACGATACGACCGAAACGTGCTTTTAAATCCTGAAGGCTTGTTGCCAAGCATAGCGCGGCCATAATTTCAGACGCTACGGTAATCATGAAATGATCTTCACGAGGGAAACCGCATACTTTGCCGCCCATCCCCACAACTACGTTGCGCAGAGCACGGTCATTCATATCCATAACACGTTTCCAGCTGATTTGACGCACATCAATGTTCAATTCATTGCCTTGATGTACATGACTGTCAATCATAGCGGATAATAAATTGTTAGCTGCCGTAATGGCATGCATATCACCGGTAAAATGAAGATTAATATCATCCATCGGTACTACTTGAGCGTAACCGCCGCCGGCAGCACCGCCTTTAATACCGAATACCGGTCCCAAAGAAGGTTCGCGCAAAGCAACTACAGTTTTTTTGCCGATTTTGTTTAAAGCTTGTGCCAAACCGATGCTGGTAGTGGATTTGCCTTCGCCCGCCGGAGTTGGCGTAATGGCAGTTACAAGAACTAATTTACCATCCGGTTTATTTTCCAAACGTTTTAATACATCAAGGGAAATTTTAGCTTTATAATGACCATATTGTTCCAATTCTTGTGGCAAAATGCCGCATTCTTCGGCAATTTTGGTAATCGGTTCCATCTGATTGGCTTGCGCAATTTCAATATCGCTGAACATAAATGCACCTCCTGTAGGGCTGTTAATCTTTGATAAATAACTTTATACCCTTTAATTTACACTAAATATGGACTTTTTTCAACTCTCATTGCACAGCGATACGCAATTTAATCGTTGTAAATCATGGAAGCTATATTAGTCTAACAATTGTTTTTCTAAAATTTGGTTCATGTCAAAGTTTTCAACTTGTAAATAATATTCAGCGGCCATCATTAAAGCTGCCATCGGTACGGTACCAATGATTTCGCTGCCTACGACAGATACGCCATAACGTTTGGCTTCCATTTTAATCATTTCAAAAGCTTGATATACGGAGGATTTATGGTAGTTAACAAGGTTCATGGAAACTTGTACCTGATTGCGTTCTTCCAGCATTACGCCCATAGCTTTGACATAGCGTAAACCGCCGCCGATATGACGAATTTTCTTGGCAATAGCATCAGCTACGGCAAGGTCGCTGGTATTTAAGTTTACATTAAAGGCTACCAAAGATACGCGAGCGCCAACAGCGGAGCAACCGGATTTTTCATTCATTTCGGCAGGTCCATAGTCAGGTACCCAGTTAGGGTCTTTAATTTTGTCGAAGAAGCCTTCATATTGCCCTTTACGAACAGAGGCTAAGTTACGGCGATCTTCTTTAGTGCAGGCATCTTCATAAAGATAAACCGGAATCCCCATTTCACCATAGGCTTTACCTACTTTATTAGCAATTTCAACACATTCTTCCATGGTTACTTCGGAAATCGGTGTAAACGGAACAACGTCAACGGCTCCAAAACGCGGATGAGCCCCTTCATGAGTACGCATGTCGATGAGTTCAATCGCTACTTTAGCCATATTGATGGCTGCTTCGGTTACCGCTTCAGGGGAACCGATTAAGGTAACTACGGAGCGATTGTGATCGGCATCACTGGAATAATCAAGAATCTTCAAGTCTTTAATTTTACGTGCTTCATCAACGATTTTTTCAACTTTTGCCTTATCGCGACCTTCACTAAAATTTGGAACGAATTCTACTAACTTAGCCATATGATTGCCTCCATTCAAAAAATACAACTTATTCCTCACATATATTTCCCGTACATATATTAGGAATGTTAAATTTATACGTCTAATATACATCAAGAATAACCAAAAAAACATCTAATTTTCAAATTTTGAAAAAAGTTTTGATTTTTGACAGTTTTTAGACGTAACTGACTTATATTGTATGTAGCGAATAGATGAGAACGCTTAGGAGGCGCTATGGAAATTACAGCGATTAGTCGTAAAGACGCCACCACCTCGAATTGGTCCGGTGGTTCCACAACTGAGTTTTATATTTATCCTCCGCAAAGCTCTTATAGCCAGAGAGATTTTGCCATTCGGATAAGTTCCGCTACAGTTGATGTTGAATCGTCTGAATTTACTTTGCTTCCGGGCTATCAACGTCTAATTACTCCGCTAAACAATCAGTTATACCTATCTTTTAAAGAAACAGCAGAAACATACCTATTAAAACCGTACGAAGTAGCTTACTTCGATGGTGCTTATCACACCTACTCCAAGGGGAAAGCAACAGATTTTAATGTTATGTTCCAACAAGGAATGAAGGTTAACTACTCTGTGTTAACTTCTTCTTCTCAACTTAATCCTCTCGAACATAGCTTCCTCTATGTTCCAAATTTACCTTTTGATCCCTCTGCCAAGGCTCAAATAGGTAACCTCCAAATACAACCGGACACACTTTATGTCTTGTCCGCTTGCACGGAGTCGATTCCTTTATTCCTTGAGGATCCTGCTGTCACTCTACTCTTCGTTAATGTATCCTCTTAGGATAGTTTCTTCAAACTTTACAATATATCCTCTCAGGATAGTCTATACAAACTTCATCTTCTTCACAAAACGGCAAAAGCCCTGAGTCTCCACACTTAGGGCTTTTGTTATGCTATTTTTACATAGTAAATTCCTATAAAAATTGTATAACATACTCAAGTCATGTATAATATAGGAATCAAGTACATTCTCACCGGCATATTGTCCGCATAGTGCGAATCATTCAAGGAGGTTTGTTATGTATTCTTTATCAGACACTAATTCTCACAATTGTATCTCCTATCAAAAAGGCAAAGGCGCCGTCGAAGAACAGCTTACTATCTCTGACGAAGTGGCCTATAAGCTTTTTATTGAAAACAAGCGTATTACAACGCTCATTGCCTCACCGCATGATTTTCGCGATTTAATCATCGGCTATTGCCTCATGGAAGGTCATATCAGCCAATTAGAAGATATTGCTCACATCGCCATGGATTCAGATTCCCATCGCATCGATGTAACGCTTAACCACAATACAGCCTATTATAATGAATCGGCCCCGGTCATTCCGCCGGCAGCCAAAGCCAATTTAACGGTCAGTGCCGATGAAATCTGCAATTACGGTGGGCTTCTCGATTCCATCACGAAAGCCCATCATACGTCACACGGCGTTCATGAAGGGGCCCTTGTAAAAGACGGTAAGGTGGTAGCCTATGCGGAAGATGTAGGCCGTCACAATGTATTGGATCGCCTCTTAGGCATTATAACCACCCAAAAGATTGATTCATCCGACAAAATTTTAATCTTCAGCGGTCGTGTACCACAGTCGGTCATCAAAAAAGTTCACCGTATCGGTGTGCCGATTTTCTGTTCCCGTGCCATGCCGACGGAACTGGGCATCGAATTGGCACAAAATATAACATTACCCTCTGTAATGTGTTGCGCCCCGATTCCTTTAAATGTATTACCCATCCGGAACGGATTAAAGGACTTCTGTAGAACTAATAAATTATTCTATACTCCCCGGTACCAAATTTTGTCCTATAACTCTATCCCCTATAACCCTAAATTATTCTATGCTTCCCAGTACTAAGTTTTGTCCTATAACCCCTATAAAACTAAATTTTTAACAGTAAAAACTAAACGGCTCTCTTGTATAGTCGCCTCACAGCGTACTTTACAAGAGAGCCTTTTTTAGCCTTATTACATAATTCTCATTATAGCTTATAGCAAAAATACAACAACTAAATATAACAAAATGCAGTTACGCCGAATGCTCCTGTTTATATAAAAGCCATGCCTTTAATGTTTCATCGTTCATCAAGGTCAAGGCCTTCTTCGGACAGCCTTTGACGCAAGCCGGTGTGCCCGCCTTCGTATCAACGCATAAATCGCATTTAGTGGCCACTACCCGACCGTCTGCTACGGGCGCCATGCGGACGGCTCCGAACGGACAAGCCAGTACGCACTCACGACAACCGATGCAGCTGTTTTCGTCAATAAAAATCAGCTTGTCGTCCCGTTTATGGATAGCTCCTACCGGACACGCCGCCATGCATGACGGGTTTTCACATTGCTTGCAGTGAACCGCCGCTTTCAATTCCGGCTGACGATAGGTCTTGCAACGAGCGCGTTGCAACGGATCATTAAGTTTCACGTCCGTCATCTTCAAATCGTAATGGGACATGATGCATTGTCGTTCACACATGCCGCAGCCGATACAAAGATTCACATCACAGTATACAAACTGATTCATACTTGTCCCTCCTTTACAGCCCATGCATTTAATGCTGTTTGGAGATTTTTCTTATCCACTGCGTTCTGCACACTGTCGATTTCATAAAATGTCAACGCGTCAGTCGGACAATGGCTGACGCAGGCCGGTACGCCTTCTTCCGTATTTGCACAAAGGTCGCATTTATTGGCCACTACCCTCACCGTACCTTCATCGGCTACGGATTTCATTTGAATGGCGCCAAACGGGCAAACCATAGTACATTGTTTACAGCCAATACAACGTTCTTCGTGCATAAGAATACTATCAGTGCCCTTTTCCAAAGCCCCTACGGGACACACTTTGACGCACGGTGCATTTTCACACTGATGACATTGCACCGTCATTGTCTTAGTTTTCGTTTTTACCACATGAATGCGCGGATAAAAATCTTCGCTCTCAGGATCGGTCGTGAAAATACCGTTACCGCGATGAGCCACTACACAGGCTACCATGCAAGTACGGCAGCCTAAACAAAATAAAGGATTTCCTTTTACAAATCGATTCATACGTTGGCACCTGCCTTTTCTATCCCCATTTTGGACCGAATCAATGCATATTGTGTCTGTACATACGCTTCCGCCTCAGCTTGGTCGTCCAACTTTTCAACACGGCAGGCACAATATTTATATTCCGGCGTTTTACTCTTAGGATCAAGCGCCGTATTCGTCAATTCATTACAAGCTCCAATCCACCACTGATAGGTCATGTAGGTCGAACCCGGTTTAACCCGTTCCGTCGGCAAGCAACGGGTTATAAGACTGCCGCGCCGTGAACGAACACGAACCAAATCGCCTTGGGCCACACCAAGTTCTTCACAGTCTTTAGGATTCATGGCTACCCAACCCGGTTCATCTTCCAGTTTTGCCAACATGCGGCAGTTGCCCGTCATGGTGCGTGCCGAGTAATGGCCTACTTCGCGAACGGTACAGAAGGACATTGGATATTCTTCATCCACTTCTTCTTTAACCGGCTCATAATCGGTGAAAAGTAAATTCCCACGACCGTCTTCGGTAGCAAAATGACCACCTTCATGGAGGAACATAGTCCCTTTATCATCCATACTTTCATCATAGCAAGGCCACTGTACGCCGCCTAAGGCGTCGATTTTTTCATAAGTGGCGCCGGTGAATTTAGGAGATAACTTACGCATTTCATCCCAGATTTCCTGCGTATTGTTATAGTGCATCGGATAACCCATAACCGTAGCTAAGAGGCTTTGGATTTCCTAATCCGGTTTTACCCCTTCAGGCGGTTCAATGACTTTGCGAACCCGCTGAAAACCGCGGTCACAGCAGGTATAAATGGCGTCGTGTTCACCCCACGCCGTAGCCGGGAAAAGAACATCCGCATATTCCGACGTGCGGTTCATAAAGATATCCTGCACGATAACTAAATCTATCTGTTTTAAGGTTTCACGAATTTCTTCCAAATTAGGGTCCGATTGGGCCGGATCTTCACCGAGAATATAGTAGGCATGAATCCGCTTCTTAGGATCCGGTTCACCTAGCACGTAATCCGGTACTTGCGTCAATTTAATCCCCGGTTTGGACGGTAAGGAAACACCCCAGGCTTTTTCAAATTTAGCGCGTACCGCATCATCCGTCACCGACTGATACCCCGGATAGACATCCGGCAAAATACCCATATCACAGGTGCCCTGTACGTTATTTTGACCGAGCACCGGACCTACCCCCGTCGCATAATGACCGTAATTGCCGGTCAAAAGTGCCAAATTGGAGCACGCCGCCACGCTGTCAACGCCTTGAGAGAACTGAGTAATCCCCATGCCCCAAAGGATGACAGAATGCTTCGACGAAGCATAGAGCCGAGCCGCTTCACGAATAGCCTGAGCACTGACGCCGATTTCAGCGGCCACCGCTTCCGGTGCATATTGGGCAAGCTTCGGCACAAACTCTTCATAGCCGTTCACATGAGCCTTGATAAATTCATCATCCGTCAGATGCTCATCAATTATCGTATAGGCCAACGCATTGAGGAGCAACAAATTGGTGCCCCCTTTTTGCTGCAAATGAATATCCGCAATACGAGCCGTTTCCGAAATCTGAGGATCCGCACAAATAATCTTCGCCCCTTTAGCTTTCGCTTTAATAATGCGGCGAGCCACAATCGGATGAGACGTTGCTCCATTATACCCGATGTTAAAAATTACTTCAGCATCTTCAATTTCAGGCACACTGACTGACATGGCTCCTTCCCCGATAGATGCTTTTAAGCCGGCTACGGACGCAGCGTGGCAAATACGCGCACAGTAGTCCACATTATTAGTGCCCACTACGGCACGCATAAATTTTTGCGTAATATAGCCGGCTTCATTCCCCGGACCGCGGGCCGACCCGGCCCCCATAACGGAATCAGGACCATATTCTTTAATAATCGCTTTGAGCCGTTCCGCCGTATAGGCAATGGCTTCATCCCAACTCACCGGTTCCAACGGGCTGCCTTTACCGCCTTTACGAATCATCGGACTCGTAATACGCCGAGTCAAAAGCTGAGGGTCATTCAGGTAATCCCAACCGTAAAAACCCTTTAAACAAAGGCGCCCCTCGTTGGTACGACCCGGAGCGCCTTTTGCAGAAATTATGCGGTTAGCCTTTTTATCGACAGTAAATTCTATCTGGCAACCGGAACCGCAATACGAACAAACCGAAACAACTTTTTCATACGTAGTTTGCATAGTATAGCCTCTCAATTCACTTGAATTCCCTAATATGTCTAAACTAATACGTCTAAACTAACAAGTCAACAAAAGTTGCTGATACAAGTAAATTCTATATCGTAATTGCAAATTCCTTTTTTCAATTATGCTTATTTAGCATAATTAATTATTTACATAATTCAATCTCATTTATAAGCCCTCCTCTCACGGCCGGCTATTTTCAACTGAACTATATTTCTTCATAAGAATATACAAAGGTGCAACAAGAACCATCGCACCAAGGCCGGTTACTAATTTATATAAATCTGCATTAGCTAAGAGCCATAAACTAGCAACTACTGCAATTGCCGGAACTAATAGCCCAAACGGCACTTTATAACCTGCATGACCAAAACTCTTTTTCCTTAAAACTGGAACAGCAATACAAGTCGGAATATATTGACTAAATCGACTGATAACACTAATTGCGGCTAGTTCTGCAAAGCTTCCTGTCAAGGTTAATAAAATGGCCAATCCTCCTGTAATAAGCACCGAAATATAAGGCACATTATATTTATTATTTTTCATCATAAATTTAGGTAACAGTCTGCCTTCTGCCAATGCTTGAGCACATCGTGGCGTATTAAAAGAACTTGCAATATTCAACCCGCCTATAGATATTAAGGTCCCCAGCGTTACCAGCAACAAGCCGTTACTCCCCCAAACACGCCCCATAGCATCTGCTACGGGCGTTTTCGTTCCGCCTAAATCAGCGCCCAAAATACCAACACAGTTAAACTGAACGAAAAAATAGACTACCGATACGAAAGACATGGATATGATTAAAGCCAACGGAACATTCCTTTTTGGATTCTCCATATCCCCGGCAGCTACACCTAAGTTTTCAAAACCTGTAAAAGCAAAAAATACAATAATAAAAGCTGTGGACACAGAGTTAATTGTCAAATCTGCCGGGATAAATGGAGTATAATTGCTTCCCTCTACATACCAAATTCCCCCTAGAATAAATATTGCCATAGGAATTAGTTTCGCTACAGTAGCAATATTATTTAAATACGCCATAATATTTATCCCTAAAAGATTAACCAAGCTTAAAGTAAGAATTATCCCGATAGCTATAGTCTTTTGCAATACAGGAGAGGCAATTTGCGGAATCAATGCTGATAAAGCAGTGGAAAAGCCAACGGCCATAGTCGCCCAGGCGATTATACTAACAATCCATTTCATAACCCCTACTTCATACCCAAAGAAATCCCCAAATGCTTGTTTCGTGTAAAGATATGGTCCACCGGACTGTTCAAACATACTGCCGCACTCCGCAAAACAAAGAGCAATAGACATAACCAAAACAAACACAAATAAATAGGCCAAAAGGCTAGCCGGGCCTAAATGATCATAGGCTGAACCCGGTAGCAAAAAAATTCCACTACCTATAACACTGTTAATCCCGTACAGAACGATTGTTTGTAAATTCCACTTTTTATCATTCATTTAATGTCCTCCCTAATCAAAACTTTGTCCTTATTATAGGGATGTCGACATTAAAAGTCAATCTAAAGAATTATTCTAGCAGGCTCTGTTTTATATATCCGAAGATCAATATAGGATATTTACTCTCTACTCACTGCCCCAAATCTTAGGTATGAATACGCCGGCCGTGATTGGAAAAAGCTTTTTGCAGATGTAATTTTTCGGCATAGCAGTAAATGCTTATGATAACAACGCAAAAATCCCCCTACCTATCTCGCGACTTTTGCTCTGGAAGAGCCCAGGAGTAGATAGGTAGGGGGATTTTTAAGTCCCAAAGTATTACTGCGACCGAAAAATTACTGTGCGATAGCTTTTTACCTCACGGCCGACTATCATACTTTATGATTATGCAACATCTTCACAAATTCAGGGTCAAAGTGATTTACGATTTCGCTATGGCCGATATCCATTGTCTTGATTTGATCCATATCTTCCTGAGAAAGTTCAAAATCAAAGACATCTATGTTTTGTTGCATACGTTCTTCCCGAACTGATTTAGGAATTACAATAACGCCACGTTGAATATTCCAGCGCAAAGCAACCTGTGCCGCTGTTTTATTGTATTTTTTACCAATGGCCGTCAAAATCGGATCGGTAAATAAATTACGTTTACCTTCGTTAAAAGGTCCCCAAGCTTCCGGTATAACGCCGTATTCCTTCATTGTATCAAGGTTAAGCTGTTGTTGAAAAAACGGATGTAATTCCACTTGGTTAATCATCGGTTTGATTTCAAATGTCATGCAAAGATCAGCAATTACGTGCGGATAGCAATTAGCCATGCCGATAGCTCTCAATTTGCCCTCTTTATATAACTTTTCAAGAGCCTTCCACGCATTAATATAATCACCGATTGGCTGATGTAGGAGCATAAGGTCAATATACTCTACACCAAGACGTTCCAACGACAATTCCACCGCTTTGATAGTCTTTTCATACGAATAATCTTGAACCCAAACTTTGGTGGTAATGAAAATTTCTTCGCGCGGAATGCCACTTTCTTTAATCGCTTCGCCAACAGCCGTTTCATTCAAATAGGCCTGAGCCGTATCAATCAAACGGTAACCGTTTTTCAAAGCCGTTGCCACGGATTTTTTAGCTTCTTCATGGTCCGGAATCTGAAAAACACCGTAACCAAGCATCGGAATTTTTACACCATTATATAACTCTCTGTATTCCATAATTTCTCTCCTTATTCTATATCTCCTTGACTATGTAAATATTAATTAGTCGTTGGCATGCACATCATAGTTTGCAAGTAAAAACTCGGCTACACCTTCATTATCAGGGTTGTGTACGCCCTTACCGGTGTCAAGACCACGCATTTCATTCATTTCGCTCTCGGTCAATTCAAAGTCAAAAAAATCCATATTGCTCTTGATTCGTTCCGGCTTCGTGGATTTAGGGAAAACGATAATCCCTTCCTGCACTTCGAAACGAAGAATAACCTGGCCGGCGTTTTTACCATGAGCATCCGCAATTTTTGTAATCACAGGGTCCTTCAACAAATTAGCATTCCCCTGCCCCAGTGGCCCCCATGCTTCTAATTTTACATCGTGTTCAGCCATAATCTTACGAATTTCTTGCTGCTGATAATATGGATTGAATTCCACCTGATTAACGAACGGCATCGTTTTAAACTGCGGCACAAACTGATTCCAAATCTTCGGCGTCATATTACTTACACCAAGGGAGCGAATCTTGCCTTCAGCTTTCGCCTCTTCCATGGCACGCCAAGCCCCCGGCACATCACCGTATGGCTGATGAATCAAATACAAATCCATGTAATCCAGGCCTAATTTACGAAGGGATGTTTCAATCCCCTTTTTAGCCGCTTCGTAGCCATAATCTTGTAACCAAAGTTTGCTGGTAACAAAAATTTCTTCACGAGGAATGCCGCTTTCGCGAACTGCTTTCCCCACTTCTGCTTCATTAAAATAAGCAACGGCCGTATCAATATGGCGAATGCCCAAGTCCAAAGCTTCACGTACTGCTTTATAGGTGCTGCCGTCAGCAGGAATCCGGAATGTACCAAAACCGTATACCGGAATTTTCACGCCATCATTCAATGTAACTGTAGGAATCTTTGTAGTCATAAGTATCTCTCCTTTTTGTCAATTTTTACACAATATAAGGTGTCATTAACGATTTTAAAAATATATTACAAAACTCTTTGGTTCTTTCCTTAAAACTATAGGCACCGTCAGTCATATTCCAACAGAGCATCTGACCATACAAGATATCTATAATTGTATGCGCCAAAACATCTACCGGCGTATCGGCCTTCAACTCCCCGCGAGCAACACCACCTTCCAATAAAGACTTCACTGTGTTTATATCCATATATATTTTATTACGATGCTCAGGATTTTCGACTAAATTTGGATTCACAGTATTGCGTACCCATTCCTGGCAAAGCTTTAAACTGCTTTTTTCGATATCTGCCGAAAAACTCGTCATAAAAAATGTAAGTCGCTCTAAAAATGTTCCTTCATAATTCTTAGCTCTCTCTATAAGCTCCTCATATATTTCAAGGCCAAGTTCATATACTATATCTTCCTTACGTTTAAAATATGTATAAAACGTGCCGTTGGCAACGCCTGCAGCTTTTGCAATCTCCGCCACCGAAGTATTTACAAGACCTTTTTCTCTAATAATCTTCTTAGCCGCCGCCAATAAATTTTTCTTTGTTTCCAAGGCAGCCAACTGCCGATTATTCATATCATCACATCCAATCTTTTCGAACTATGTGTACATTGTATCACATTCACTGAATGGAAGTCAATGAATTTTGTTCAATAAAATATCTGTTGGTGAAGTAACACGTTCAAACCACTGATTCCGGCTCGGATATTCAGACTTTAATTGTGGGTATACGAAAGGCACTATCCCATATGCTCCTACGCTCTTTCAGAGCAAGAGTCGCGTAATGGGATAGTGCCTTTCGTATCTTATATCATCTCAATTTTAAGCTAAATATCCGAGCCGTTTAGCGATTAAACGTGATTACAAGCACCAACAGCGTATTATCATCTCACGCCGTGGAGGAGTTACCCTTCCCCCCACTGAGAAATGTAAATACGGTGCCGGTGCTTTGAAACGGCCAGTGAGTATAGATATTTTACAGGGTTGCCATAAATGCCTATGAAAGAAGCGAAAAAAGCCCCTATACCTATCACACGACCTTTGCTCTGAAAGAGCCCGGGAGTAGATAGGTATAGGGGTTTTTGAGTGTCTATCGGTATCATGGCGACCGCAAAATAACTATGCAACGGCCGTTTACCGCACCGACAACTATTTCATTTCGAAAACTTTATTTCGAGAATTCTAAGTTCTCCAATTCTTCCTCACTAAACGGTTCTTTCATGCGTTTAGCCAAGTCATCGGCAGAGATTTCATTTTCCCAACGAGCCACAACGGCTGCGGCCACACAGTTACCGGTTACGTTACAGAAGGTGCGAGCCATATCAAGAATACGGTCAACACCGAGGATAATGGCAATGCCCTCTACCGGCAAACCGAAAGCGGCCGCCGTACCGGCAATTACGATAAGAGATGCACCCGGTACCGCGGCGATGCCTTTTGTAGAAAGCATCAAGGTAACAAGCATCAACAACTGTAATTCCAATGGGAACGGAATACCGTAAACCTGCGAGATAAATACAACAGCTAACGCACTATACAAGGTGGAGCCGTCCAAGTTGAAGGTATAACCTAACGGCAACACGAAACTTACAATGTGTTTAGGAAGGCCGGCGCGTTCCAATTTTTCCATGGCAATCGGCAACGCCGCTTCACTGGCTGCCGTAGAGAATGCCAATACCAATGGTTCTTTTAAGACTTTTAACAACGGGAATAAATTGGTTTTTGTCAAAAAAGAGGCAATGGAAATTACGATGACCAAGAATAGAATCAAGGCTAAGTATAAACAAAGAACGAGTTTTAAAAGCGGTAATAACATACCGAGGCCGAATTCACCTACCGTGTAGGCAATGGCGCCGAAAATACCGATTGGCGACACATACATAATATAATGAGTAACTTTGAACATAATGTGTGCCAAATCTTTGGATAAGTCGATGATTTGACGGCCGTCTTTACCCGTGCTGGCTGCGGCAATGGCGAATAAACAACTGAAGAAAATAATCTGGAGCATATCGCCACGTCCCATAGCATCAACGATATTGGTCGGAACGATATTAACGAGCATTTCAACATGGTCGATACCGTGAGCAGACGCCGCTTTATTAACTACTTCGGAAGCACCGTTTTGCGTTAAAGCTACGCCAACGCCCGGTTCCATGACATTAACGGCAAATAAGCCTACGATTAATGCCAAACTGGTAGCAAATTCGAACCATAAAATCGCTTTACCGCCCAAACGTCCGAGTTTTTTGAAATCACCGGTTCCGGCAATCCCCATGACCAAGGAACTAAAAATGAGCGGTACCACGATCATTTTAATCATGCGGATAAATACATCGCCCAATGGTTTTAGACTTTTGGCAAACTCCGGAGCTACGCCGCCCACGATAACGCCTGCCACTAAGCCGATAATAATCCATGAAGCCAGACTTAATTTTTTTAACATAGCCAATGCAATCACTTCCTTTTTCGCATACATATAAATTATTTCAAATGAGCCTTCATTAATTCAAGGGTAATTCGACTTGAGATAGGCAAATCTCAAGTCATAGTTTTAGAATAAGGAGAAAATAAAAAAGAGTTATAAACCATTGGTTTTACTTCTTCCAATGGATTATAACTACGCTTGAAATACCCTTGAATTAACATGAAGCTTTTCTATTATATCAAAAAAGTTCGTTCCTTGCAATTTGCTATAGAATGACTAATTATACGTTTTTGTAATTGTTTATACAAAAGGGACATCTGTCACATGTACAAAACACGGAAGATGTCCTTTATAGTTGCATACCCATAAATCGCTACTGATAATTGAGCCTTATGGTAATTGTCATAAGAGATTTTTTAATAGGCCTTATCGGTGAGTTGTCATAAGAAATTTTTAATAAGCCTTATCGAATCCTGATGGCGATAGTTAGTTTGTAAACCTTATTGGTGAGCTGCCACAAAAGAATTTATTCATGAGCCTTCAATAGCGATACGGCCACTAAATCCCCTTCTTCATAGTTATGCTGACCTTGTTCCAATTTTGCCATACCATTGGCGTGGGCAAGTCCCAGTAAAGCACTGGAAGTGAATACACGATTCGGCATGAACACGGCTTCCCCTGATTCACAGGTAATGGCCCCTTGCACATAACGATCAAAGGGGTTCTTTTTGTGAATGCCACTGCCCAGTTTTAACATAACTACCGGTAACATGATATCGCGTCGTCCTTGCAAACTACGCAATACCGGTAAAACTAACAAATGATAGCAATTATACGCCGCTGTAGGGTTACCGGAAAGGCCCAAGCAAAAAGTAAGACCACCATTTTCACGACGAATCACACCGCCATAGGAAGCGGCACCGGGACGCATGAAGATGCGATCATACAATTTTTCAGCCCCTAAGGCTTCATAAATCGCCGGCATAGAATCAAAGAGGCCCACAGATACACCACCGGTGCTTATAATTAAGTCCGCATCAGCCGCCAACTGACGAACTGTTTCAATTTCTTCATCCAACTTATCCGGATCGTCACTTACATGATGTGCTTTAAAACCGGTAACCCCTTGCTCCTTCAACAAACCTTCCAGCATATAAAGATTAGAGTTGTAGATTTGAGCACCTTGCAGCGTTTCTGAAAGGGGCACCACTTCGCGACCTGAAGTTAAAACTACAACCTTAGGTTCTTTATATACCGGCAATTGTCGATGCCCGAGCCCGGCTGCTACAGACACACGGCCTGCATCCAATAAAACACCACCATCCATCAATATATCCCCTTCGGCACATTCTTCGCCTTCCGGAATAATATTTTCGCCTTTTTCAATAACGCCGTTTACTAAAATATCGTAACCCATAGGTTCCATTACGTCGCGCACCTGCGAATGCTGCAACGGTATCCCATCATCGGAGCACAAACGGCAGCGTTCCTGCATAACAATGGTGTCACAATCATCAGGCACCGGTGCGCCCGTCATGATGCGCACAGCTTCACCTTGAAGAACTTTGCCTTCATATTTTTCACCCGCACCGATTGTGGCAATAACCGTAAACTGCGATTGTCCTTCACTATGTACAATGGCATAACCATCATAAGGAGCCTTACGAAATGGCGGAATACTTGTCTTGGCAGTCAGTTCTGTGCTTAAAACGCGGCCCAACGCATCTTCTAAAGGAATATTCTCTGTTTCTCGGGGCGGTAACTGTGCTACCAAATCCAATAATTTACTTCGCGCCGCTTCAACCGTAATGCCTTCCATACGGTCACCTCCTCAGCTTTTTTATAATCTAAATAAAATATACCTTTTGAAAAAACTGCAATATCTGCTACATCATCTTAAATAGTATATTTCTTAAAATAAAATACAAATTCCTACAATGACTTAATTAAAGCACACTTCTTTTACCAACCAGTTGGCCAATGATTCTATGTCATGTAATGAAAACACAGCTACGCCGTCTGACGGTAATACATTTTCTTGTGAAAACGCCTCATTGTCGTTCATATACACCACGGCCAATAATTTATCAACCGGCGTAATGCAGTTTTCAAAATTCGTCGGTGCCTCCGTTACCACTTCAATAATCGGCTCTACACCGCGGCTCCGCGTTTCCATAACTACAATATCGACCGGCAATTGTTCGGCCAAGGTCATTAAATCGGTTGGCCCCTCCGTTTTATTTAAAATCGCATACCCGGTAGGTCCGGCAATGGCTACAGCCTTCGCGCCGGCGTTATCGGCCTTCCATGTATCAGTTCCTTCTGAATCCATGGTAAAACCGTGACCATCACTTTTGACAAAACCCACTTCATAGCCAAGAGCATCCAAAGCCTTAATTAAGCGCGTAGCCACTTCGGTTTTGCCCGTTTTAGACTGACTGGCCACCACGGAAATAATCGGTTTTTGACGAGTACTGTTATACGCTAAAGCGCGAATCGCCTTATATTCATTATAAGTGTTTACATTTTTATAGGCATAGGCGTTAGCCGATACATCGACATATTCTGTCAGACAATGGTCAAAAATGGCCCGCAAACGGCGTTCCCCTTGCTGTAACAACTTTATAATAACCGGCAGACAACGCTGGCTATATAAGGCCCCCAAAGGTTCTAAGTTGCCATTTATAGTAGGCACAATACAATCTACCGGGGTTCTCCCCAAATGCGAGCGAAGTTTTGTTACATCGCCAAAGTCAAAATTGTCAAATAACGGCATGTCCACCGACACCGCCAAATAAGCATCACAATGCCCTTCACTAAGGCCGACCGCCAAACCGCCCAAAGGGCCGCATGGTTCGCCCTGATCGGCCGTTAAAAAGATAGATAAGGTCCGCTCGTTTTCCAAAACCCATTCCAAACGATGCACATCATGAGGCTCTACGGTGGCCAATTCAGCATCACTAAGGCGTACCCGACCACTTAAATCCGATAAAGGATGCATAGCATAGAGTTCACCCGGTAAAGTTCGTAAATCGACCGGCTGATTACCGGCGATAACGATATGTGAAAAAGCAAAGGACCTCGCCCTGGTCATGAGCGAGGTCAAAAGTGTGCCTTCTTGCCAAGGCAACGATGCTTTGTCACGTCCCATGCGAGTACTTTGACCGCCACACACTATGAGAAGCCCCATATCATGCAATTGGTTCATATCTGTACGTTCTACTAAAAGACGTTTCATAAATAACTCCATTAACTCATTCAGCCACAATTAACCGCGCGCCGAACGAATTCCTTTCATAATACGGTTATAGAACAGTACTATAACCGCCATATTAATAACTAATTCCGGCACCATATAACTGGCATTATAAATCATAGAATAAATCCATGGGTTTTGACCGGCCGGTGCATAGGAAGCAAATACGACAGCGCCCGACACAACGGAGCAGACCCAGCGTAATGCACATCCGGCTGTAACGCCCCAAATAGCGCGTACACGGCTGTTACCGAAGAAACCGGCAACACCGATGGCACCATAGCCTAAAATATAATCCAGTAAGATGCTTAAAAAATGAAGCGAAAATTTGAAGCCCAGCAAAAAATCGATGATACCGTAAGCCATACAAGTTATGACACCCCACTTACCACCCCAACGAATGGCAAAAATGATAAGCGGTACCAAATTGGCTGCATTCACCGAACCGCCTTGCGGCATTTGAAAGAGGACTACAAAATGTAATACATATGCGATTGCAATCGATAAACCCGCTTCCACCAACATTCTTGTACGTTGTTTTTGTTCCATAAATATCCTCCCGACCATGGGTCGTTATCACAACAACAGTAAAGATATGATTTGCGTTCTCCTTAAGCTTTTTACCCAATTGCTTGCAAATATAATTTAATTATACCGCCAGAGCGAAGTATAAATCAACTCAATACCGTTTTTTGCCCCAAGTATCGGAGTTTTTACAAAAAGCAAACATGGCATTTACAAAACCCGAACATTAAAACGATATATAAATCATACTGTTCGAGTTAGGCTTGCAAAAACACTATCTTTCCTATATAATGTCTAATGGATATTTATGTTATTACAAGGAGGCCTTCCATGATTAATACAACAAACATTTTTGATTATGAAGACATTCAGTTAATCCCGAATAAATGTATTGTTAACAGCCGTAGTGAATGTGATACTTCAGTAAAACTCGGCAATCGCACATTCCGTTTACCGGTTGTACCGGCCAACATGCAGACGATTATTGATGAAGAATTGGCTGAAAAATTAGCCCGCAACAATTACTTCTACATCATGCACCGTTTTGCTCCACACACTCGTCTTGATTTTATTAAACGTATGAAAGAACAGGGATTATTTGCATCCATCAGTATTGGTGTAAAAAAAGAAGAATTTGATTTCGTTGATGAAATTAAAGCAGCCGGTCTTTCTCCTGAATATATTACCATCGATATCGCTCACGGTCATTCCAATTCCGTTATTGAAATGATTCAGCATATAAAAAAACAATTACCGGAAAGCTTCGTTATTGCCGGTAATGTTGGTACTCCTGAAGCCGTTCGTGAACTTGAAAATGCCGGCGCTGACGCTACTAAAGTCGGCATTGGACCGGGTAAAGTATGTATCACGAAATTAAAAACCGGTTTTGGTACCGGCGGCTGGCAGTTATCCGCTGTTCGTTGGTGCACCAAAGCGGCTACTAAGCCTGTTATCGCTGACGGCGGTATCCGTGACCATGGCGACATTGCTAAATCCATTCGTTTTGGCGCTACTTTCGTTATGATTGGTTCCCTCTTTGCCGGTCACACCGAATCTCCGGGTAAAGAAGTTGAAATCGACGGCAAACCATACAAAGAATACTTTGGTTCCGCTTCCGAATCTCAAAAAGGCGAACGTAAAAACGTGGAGGGTAAAAAAATGTACATTCCTTCCAAAGGCAGCCTTTTCGATACCTTAACTGAAATGGAACAAGACTTACAGTCCTCTATTTCCTATGCAGGCGGTAATAACTTGACTGCAATTCGAAAAGTGGACTATGTAATTGTTAAGAATTCGATATTCAATGGGGATCGCTAAGTCGTAATAGGCGAAGCCCTGCTGTGGCCGTAGTGCTACATATATAAACTGAAAGACCCTATACATCCTGTTCCCTCCTAGGTGCCACGGGCACAAAAGTCGGTTCACAGGATGTATAGGGTCTTTTTGCGTTTCTGCGACTTTAGCATCTAGGACCACAGCAAAGGGTATCGCCGTATTAGATCTTAGCTCTAGGAGAAGTGCGGCACAAAAGTCGCTTCATAGGATGGTAAGGGTCTTTTTAAGTTTCTGCTACTTTAGCACCTAGAGCCACATCAAAGGGTGTCGCCGTATACAATCTTAGCTCTGGGGAGAGCTTGGGTGCCACGGGCACAAAAGTCGGTTCACAGGATGTATAGTGTCTTTTTAAATTTCTGCTACTTTAGCACCTAGGACCACAGCAAAGGGTGTCGCCGTATTAGATCTTAGCTCTGGGGAGAGCTTGGGTGCCGCAGGCACAAAAGTCGGTTCACAGGATGTATAGTGCCTTTTTTTATTTCTGCTACTTTAGCGTCTAGGGCCACAGCAAAGGGTATCGCCGTATTAGATCTTAGCTCAGGGAGAAAGGTTCTTTAGAGATAAAAAGCTTTCAAGATATAGTGTTCTAAAAGTACTGTGTACACTAATTCAAATTACTGCTCATATAATTAAAGATATTCTTAAAAAATTTTATAATGGCTTTACACCATACTATACACTCTTTTAGAAATAGGTATAACGCCAATGATCCCAGAAGATAAATCGCATTAAATAGTTTGTCAAAAGTATAGTTACCATTGTTTATAATTCCTGCAATATTGCCATATAGAAATCCACACAAACAAATGAATAGTACTAATCGTGGAATCCATGTTTCCAATAATTGACACATCTTCTTTAGCCATTCCTTTAAATCCATATCCCTAGCTCCCTCTCAAAGGTATTAGTATATAACTCTTAGTTCATTCCATCTTTTCTGAAATATTATTAAAATCGAAACTCATCCCACATCGGTTTTCCCCATGAGTCTGTATAAACCGGTGTCTCTACTAATTTCCCCGCTTTGCCTTCTTTTAATCGTAAATAAATCTGTTCATCACCAGGTTCCAAACGCTGTAATACTATGACCCTGTCCCCATACACCTGTTGCAAGCCCTTTATTTGTTTATCATTTGCATCATATAGATAATACAAATCATTTACATAGTCTATTTTTATAAACCCGTCTTTCCCATACGAAGTTGGATATATACAAAGACCATAGATATATTGTGCATCCGCGAGAGCATTTTTAGGAAGCAGTAAATCTATATTCATTTTTCTGTCGACCAGCACATTAGCATGAAATATGCCATTAGCCTCATACCTTGGCTACCCCCATTTAGATATTATCATGGAAATTAACCAAATAAATATCATCAATATTAGGAGCATCATATACAATATATGAAGGAAGACTAAAAAAATTTTGGGAATTTTATTTTTAATCATATTTTAGCCTCCTTCTTGTAGATATGACTTATGCAAATCTACTATTTTAACAATTATTTTTCATTAAGACTCCCATTTTTATATACGCATATATGCCTGATGAGAAAATGTCTACAATTATCAAATACTAATAAATTTTAACTATCATCTCTTTTTGCTTTGTTTCTTCTTTTAATTCTGTCGACACCTTTAATATTTCAAATATTCTAAGTTCTTCTTTATTCATATCACTTTTATTTATTAATATAAGACCATCCTCATTACGTAATCTTAATAGTTTGCCTTTTTCTTCTGTATTTTCAACAAATATCTGAATTTGATCCTTCTGTCGCTCTATAATACCCTGAAAATAAGGTCCATATACATATAATTTATTACCACGTTCATAACTAGATTGTATGTCTTTAGCAATAATATTATTATTTTTCCTGTCATATAAAAATATACGCTGCCCATCCGGCAAAAGAGAAAATCTATTCAGTTCAAAAAACTCATTTATAGTTACTTTCACATGCTCTACCTTTACCAAAGGATAGAACAATAGCCCAAAAAATACTATCAATAAAGCAGTTGCACTTATAAGGCGCCTCAAACTATTTTTCACAATTTTATTTCTCCATTTTAAAGCATTAAATATATAGACTTCAAATTATCGACTAAAAATACAATAAACCATATCCCCCATAAACGTACTCTTATATTTTAGAACAGAACAAATGTACATCTTGAAAACTTTTATTTATTATATCAACTCATATGAAAAATAACAATATTCTCTGAATGATAAAATAATTTTCATAATTATCTTTATCCCCCCTAAAAATCATAACCACCCGTAGAACGGGTGGTTTGCTCTGACCCTATAAGGGTCTTTCTCTAGTGGTTGCCCTCTAAAGAGGGCTTTGAGTAATCTGACAACCACTCTATTACCACTGGCTGCCCCCTACTCGGGGGCTTTTATTTTTGCCTACTTTACCTGCTCACCCGTGAACGGGTCCATATATTCTTTAAAATTTAACG
>ENA-OROP01000161-OROP01000161.1-human-gut-metagenome-genome-assembly--contig:-NODE-161-length-78913-cov-9.244122_pt1 | contig 78913 bp, 85 predicted proteins | sample MGYA00242132_ERZ509056 | MGnify/ENA primary metagenome ERZ509056 (study PRJEB26280, sample SAMEA2338768) | human gut metagenome | biome: human gut; feature: human-associated habitat; material: faeces...
TATAAAAATAGTTAAAAATTTTATTTTTTATCAAGCATTTTTTCGAATATTTCATAAAATTCTTTATTAGCCTTTTTTAAATATACTGGCTTCATGTTATCATTAGTAAAGCAATGACTTGTTGTTCCTTCTCCTAATATTTTTTTATTCTCTTTATTTATTATTTCGTATTTCATTTTTAATCTTATACCATCAAATTCTGCAATATCTACTTTTACAATTATTACATCTCCAAATTTAGCTGGATATTTATATTTGTAATGTACTTCTAACACAGGAATCATTATTCCATCTTCTTCTATTTTTTGGTATGGTAGCCCAATTCTTTCTAGCCAATATACTCTTGCTTCTTCCATATATCTTATATAATTTGAATGATGTACCACATTCATTCCGTCTAATTCATAATAATTTATCGCTCTTTCAAATTCCATTTTTTCCTCCAATTATTTTTATAATAAATTCCATAACATTTCGTCACTTATTTCTTTAGAATTATATCCTAATATTTCTAGTAATTCATACGCAAATAGCATAGCTGTCGCTGGTCCTCTGCTTGTTATAATATTTCCATCAACTTCTACTAAATTTTCTGTATAATTTGCTTTTTTTAATAATTCTGCAAATCCTTTACTTGGATATGATGTAATATTTTTTCCTCCCTCTATATTTGCTTTAGTTAAAACAATTGCAGGAGATGCACATATAGCTGCAATATACTTGTCTTTTTCTACACTAAATTCTTTTAATGTTTCTATTAAAAGCTTATTTTCTGCTAAATTATATGCCCCTGGTAATCCTCCTGGCAATACTATCATGTCATACTCTTTTATAGAATTATCTATTACCTTATCTGATAAAATTTCTATGTTATGGGAACTTTTTATTGTCCTTCCATTAACACTTACAATGTCGCACTTTACATTAGCTCTTCTTAAAATATCTACTACTGTAAGTGCTTCTATTTCTTCACTTCCGTCTGCTATCATTACAGCTACATTTTTCATACTCTTACCTTCTTTCACTTTTTTATTAGTTTATCACATTTCTTATAGTTTTAACAATTTCTTCTTTGGTACAGTGACTGTATATTCTTCCATTGATTTGTACATTTGGAGCAAATCCACACTTTTTAAAACAAATTTGCGTTTCTAATGTTAGTTTTCCATCATTGCTTGTATGTCCTTCTTTTACATTAAATTTATTTTCTATTTCTTTTATTATTTCTAAAGATCCTTTTTTTAGGCAATTAGGTCCTTTGCATACAATAACTAAATTTTCTCCCTGTTTTTCTAATTTTATATTTTTCTTATATTTAATAAATAATATAATTTCTTTTTCTGGAATATCTAAATAATTAGATATTTCTGTAATGTCATTTGAACTTATAAATCCATTCTCTTCTTGAATCTCGTCTAAAATAGGACTTAAGCTGTCCCTTGATTTTTTATACATTTCTATAATTTCTTTACTAGTCATATTTTTCATTTTCCTTCCATATACATATGTTAAGAGGTGTATTATGAAATTTCTTTCTAATTACATAAAAGGAATTTTAATTGGCGCAGGTGCCATTATCCCTGGTATAAGTAGTGGTGTATTATGTGTTATTTTTGGTATATACGAAAAACTTTTAAATAGTATATTAAATTTTTTTAAAGATTGGAAAAAAAATTTAATATTCCTTGCCCCATTTACTTTAGGTGGCCTTACTGGAATAATTATCTTTAGCAATATTATTCTCTTTTTCTTCGAAAGATATCCAGAAATCACATCATTTACATTTATAGGTCTTATATTAGGCTGTATTCCTTCTATTTTTAAAATTTGCAATTCAAAAGAAAAATTCAGGTTACACTATATTATGTTTTTTATTGTATCATTTATTGTAGCACTTTTGTTAATTTTTTTAGAAAATTCTTTATCTAGCAATATTGGAATATATTATGGTGATAATTACAGTTTCGAATTTTTGCTACTAGCTGGTTTTTTAATGAGTATAGGTGTTGTAGTTCCTGGAATTAGCAGTACAGTTATTTTAATGTTACTTGGAGTATACGAAACATATCTTTATGCAGTATCTATAATTAATATGAGAATACTATTTCCAATAGGAATAGGCTTACTTATCGGTGGTTTTCTATGTATGAAACTAATACGTTTCTTATTAAGCAAATACCATTCACAAACATACTTTTCTATACTAGGCTTTGTACTGGGTTCTATATTTATACTATTACCTGATATTGGGTTTAATACAACAGGTATGCTATCAATAGCATTTTGTATTTTAGGTTTTCTTATCGGGATTAGGGGACGGGGGTTAAAATCCCGTCTTCTTTAATGATTTCGTATTATACAAAGTTCCCCCAAGTATTATTTTTATCTTACTTTAGCAGTTTTCCTAATGCAAAAAACTTATAAAGGTATGAGCCTTTATAAGTTTTTTACGCTAATATTATCTTTCTTCTTTTCTTTCTGGCAACGCTTTCGTTTCTTGTTCCATCATTTTCAATACTCTTCTTCCTAGGAATGGAATTTTGCCAATTTTATGAACTACAAAGTCTTTTAGTTTTCCATGTTTGTCACATAATTTATCATATTTTTGACTTAAAGCTACTATTTCTTCTTGCTTTTGGGTTATCGTGCCTTCTAAAATCTTCTTTTCTTCTTGATGTTGTTCATATAATTCTTTTGCAGTTTCTGTTACTAATTCTTCTACATATTCTTCTGAATACATATTTTCACTTTTTTCTTCTATAGTCGTAATAAATTCCTTTTCGTCTTCCATAGAATTTATTATTTTTTCTATAAATTTATTTATTTTTTTATCTTTGTTGTACTCAGATAATATGTCTTTATATAGCTTTTGTTTTTTTCCATATACGGTTATAGTAATCTCATTTTCATAAGTAAATATATCTACTTCATTTCCTTCTTTATTAGAAATTGCTTCCATTCTAGTTAAATTTTCCGAATCTTTTTTAGGAAATTTAACTCTTAAGTACGCATCTTCTCTTTTTCCACCACAAGCTATTGTTTTAACATTTTTCTCCCATAGTTTTTGTAATAATTCTTCTAGTTCTTTATCCCCCTCTGCAAAAGTATGTGCAAGTTTAGCTTGTTCTTCATTTGGCAAAGTTAATATAAATTCTGATTTTATATTATAAAATTCTCCTAAATTTCCTACTATTTTTTTGTTTAATAATCCTTCTAATGTATCAAAATTTTCTTGTTTACTTAATGAATTATGAATTTTATCTGTTTCTATTAGTACTTCTTCTAAGCTACTTATAGTATCTTCATCAAAAATTTCTTTTAACTGTTCTCCTCCTAGTAGTTCTTTTAGTTTATCTCTATCACTTTTCCCTTTTCTTATTTCTTCTATTTCAGATAATATTTTTTGTTTGTTTAATTTCATACTAATTCACCTTATCTTTAGTTTACTTTTTTCTTCTTAAAATCCAGCCATTTTCTACTTCTATTGGTAATTTCATTTTTACTTTTTGATTTTTAACACCTGGATTTATTGTTTCTATTTCTTCGTTTGTTTCATAGTCCCATAATTTATCTATTGTAAATTTTACTACATTTATTTCTCCTGGAATTATAATTTCCATTTCATCACCTATAGATAATTTATTCTTTATTTCTATAGTCGCATTTTCGCTTGATGTTTCTACTACTTTTCCTCCAAATTCAAAATGTGGATTATATTGCTTTCCTTCATATTCTTGAAAATCTTTATTATTTCTGTCATTAAAATAGAATGTTGTTAATCCTCTAGTTTTTGTTTTTTCAAGTTCTGCCATATATTTTGCAGGATTATAATTATTTGGATCTTTAACATAATCATCTATTGCTGTTCTATATGTATTTATTACTGTTGCTAAATAATATTCTGTTTTTAATCTACCTTCTATTTTTAAACTATCTATCCCCATATCTACAATTTCTGGTATTTCATTTATTAAACATAAATCTTTAGATGAAAAAATGTATGTTCCTTTTTCATCTGTTTCTATAGGCATTAAATTTCCTGGATTATTAGCTTCTTCAGCATATAAATTGTATGCCCATCTACAACTTTGTGCACAGTCGCCTAAATTTGCACTTCTGCAAGCTAAAAAGTCACTTAAAAAACATCTTCCAGAATACCCAAAACAAATTGCCCCATGTGCAAACATTTCTGTTTCTAAGTCTTGTGGTTTATTTTGTATAATATATTTTATTTGTTCTTTATTTAATTCTCTTGCCAAAATTACTCTTTTAGCCCCATTTTTATACCAAAATTTACTAGTTTCTAAGCTTACAATATTAGCTTGTGTACTTATATGTATATCCACGTTTGGCGCATATTCTTTTACTGTTTCTACTACTCCACCGTCTGCAACAATTATGCCATCTGCTTTCATATCTTGTAACATTTTAGCTTGTTTTTTTATTTCCTCGTAATTTGTGTCCCAAGCAAATATATTTAGTGCAACATGAACTCTTTTTCCCAAACTATGTGCATACTCAATAGTTTTGGCTAATGCTGAATCATCCATTTCTGCTCTTGTTCTTAAAGATAGTGATGATGTGCCACAATATACAGCATCTGCACCATATCTGAATGCTGTCTTTGCTTTTTCATATGACCCCGCTGGTGCTAATAACTCTGGTTTTTTCATTATATTTCCTCCTATTTTTTTATCTTTTTATTCTAATTCGAAAAAGTCCTTTAATATACCTTTGTTTACATTGTTAGAAAAAACTTCTCTTATAACTAAGAACATTATTGGTCCTAATAATAAACCAATTACTCCAAATAGTTTAAATCCTGTATACATTCCAATTAATGTGAATATTGGGTGCATTCCCATTTGTTTGCTTACAAATTTTGGCTCTAAAAATTGCTTTATAACAGACCATGCAAGCCATAGTGCAAATACTGCAATTCCTGCAGATACATTACCTTGAATTAATAATAATATTGTCCAAGGAACCATAATAAAACCTGCACCAAACAATGGTAATAAATCTACAAAGCCTATTAATATTGCCATTATCGCAACATATTCTATATTTAATCCACATAAATTAAATATAAATAATCCTATAGAAATTAAAATAAAACATAATAATGATAATTTAGCTTCTGCTTTTATGTAATTCCATATTATATTTAGTGATTTTACAATTATATCATTTGCTTTTTCTATCCATTTTTTAGGTATTTGTGCTTTTAATAAATTTTTTACATATCCTCTGTCATAGCACATAAATATTATTGCAAGTAATGTTATTACTGTATATGTAACAGCTCCTGGAACTTGTCCTGCAAAATTTATTATTCCTGTTGCAAAACCATATACAGCATTTTTTATAACTTCTAATATACTTCCTAAAGAATCTTGAATTGCTGAAATCCAATCTGCTGGAACAACAAATTCTCCATTCGTAAAGTTATTTATAATTCCCATTCCCCAATTATATATTCCATCTATTGATGAATTTAAATTGCTTAATAATATTTTTGACTCTGATATAATAGCTGAAATTAAAACCGTAAGTAATGACCCTATTATTACAACTACTAATATTAGTGAAATAGTAGCAGATGTCTTTCTTTTTAACTTACATTTATTCATAAAAAATTTTATTATTGGTTCTATCATTGTAGCAATTAGAAAAGCTACTATAAATGGTACATAAAATTTTGCTAGTTTGTATGCAAGAACTAATAAGACTATAGTAAATACTAATATTACTGTTTTAAAAAGTATTTTCGAATAATATTTTTTCTTTTCTTCGTTCATATTATTTATTTCCTTCCTCTAAAGATCTATTTAATATATATTTTAACCTTTCATATCTTTTGTTTAGGTATAAATAACCTACTAGCCCTTCAAATGCTGTAGCATATGAATATTCTGCTGGTGTAGCATTTTTAGCTATATGATGATTTTGTGTATTGCGCGTTCTTCTTACTATATTTTGTTCTTCTTCTGTTAATTCTTTTTCTATTGCTTTTAATATTTTAGCTTGGCCTGCAGCTTTAACAAATTTTACTGCATTTATATGTAATTTATGTACTTTCTCATTTGAATTATTTACTAAGTTAGTTCTAATAAATAATTCATAAACACTATCTCCAACATATGCCCAAACTAATGGATTTAAGAAATTAACTTCTTCTTCTGTTCTTTTTGGCTCTGCTATGTTCTCCATCTATTACCTCCTTTGTCTTTATTTTTGTACTTTTTCTAATGTTACTCTTCCTAACTTTCCACTTCTAAAATCTTCTAATATTATGTTTGCAGTTTTTATATCATCTACATTTCCACCAGATACAACTGCTCCTCTTGTTTTTCCTATTTGTAGCATTATATCATATATTGTTTCATTTTCTGCTCTACTTTTATCTTTTAGCAAGTTTAATATCTCTTCTTTTTTTAAATTGTATCTTTTAGCTAATTTATCACTTTCATTTTTTAACATATATTTTAAGAAGTTAAATGCCACTTCTGTTTTTTCTAGAACATCATCTTTAATTGTTCCAGTATATGCTAAATTTAATGCTACTTCTTCATTTTCAAATTTTGGCCATAACACACCTGGAGTATCTAGTAGTTCTATGCTATTACTTATTTTTATCCATTGTTTCTTTTTTGTAACTCCTGGCTTATTACCTACTTCTAATGATTTTTTATTTGCTAGTCTATTTATAAAAGATGATTTTCCAACATTAGGTATTCCTAATATCATAAGTCTAATTCTTCTTCCTATTCTTCCTTTTTCTTCTTTCTTATCCAACTCTTCTTTCATCATCTCTTCAGCTTTTCGTATTACTTCTTTAAGACCTTTTCCTGAATTTGCATCTGTAATAACTGCTGGAATTTTGTTTAGTTTAAAATATTTCAACCACTTTAACGTTTCTTTTTCATCTGCTAAATCACTTTTATTTAATACAACTATTCTCTTTTTACCTTCTATTATATTATTTATGTCTGGGTTCCTACTAGATATTGGAATTCTACTATCTAGTAATTCTACAACTATGTCTATTAATTTTAAATCTTCTTGTATTTGTTTTCTAGTTTTCGCCATATGACCAGGATACCAATTTATATTAGTTGATGGTAAACTTTTTTCATCTTTATTCATTTTTTTATTTCTTCTCATTTCTCTTTTTCGATACATATCCATTATTTATCACTTCCATTCTTTTCTTATTTGATTCATATAGAAATTTTTTTAATTGCATACTTATATAACTTCTCTTGTTTATTTTTAATTTAAAATCTTCCGCCTTGTCTATAAATTTCATGTTCATACATTTCTTGTTGTATTTTTTTCTCTGTTGATTCATAAGGATGTAATACTACTTGTTTACATATTTCTAAAGCTGTATCTAATTCCTTTATTTCTTTTTCAAATTCAGATTGATTTTTTATTTTAAAAATCATATGAGCACTAATTAAAAGTCTTTGAGCTACATTTCTAGTAGGTGCTGTAAAATATGAAATATATTCATTTGAAAAAAGTTGTAATAATTTTACCTTTTCTATAATTTCTCTTTTTTGCTCAATGCTAATTGTTTCAAGTTTTAATATGTTATCTATCTCTTCTTTTTCTATTGTTAAACAATTAACTTCTTTCGTTATTTTTTCTTTACTTAAGCTATTCGCAATCTTTTCTAGAACTTCTTCTTTTCTTATTTTATTCATTATAAATCTCCTCACTTTACGCAATATATTATATGCTATTTTACATAAAAAAGCAAGCTATCTAATTAGCTCGCTTTCTTATAAAATTATAACAAACTTTTTCATATTTCATTTTATTAAAAAAGGGGATTTTAAGGTCCGTCCCCAAAATCCCATTTTTTTATAAAGTTCTATAATTATTTTTATCTGCTCTATCGTCTAGTTTTCTATCATATTCTTCATTTTTATAAAACCAATCTGTTTTCTTGTCTGTTGGATGTGCTGCTCTATTTCTATCTACTAATATGTTTAAAAATGCAAATAAAGAAACACCTATACCTATAGCTGATGCAATTATTGTATCATATGTATAAAGACTTACTCCTGTAGTAGATGTAGCTACTTCCATTATTGAATTGAATAATTGTGGTCCAAAATATCCTAAATATAGTAAAAAGTATATTACACCTGCTATTAGTTTTCTCTTGTAAACAAGTACTAATAATATTAAAACAACAAATAGTAATACTACTTCTATATTAAAATCTTGTATTGGAAATCCTAAGTCTACTCCTGTTGCAGATGTATATGCTAATACCACTCTAAACACCCAAAATAATCCTGCAAAAAGCACAGATAACATCGAACTTAATTGTTTCATTTGTTTATTCCTCCCTCTTCTTATGTTAAATTAAAAAATATTATTAACATTCCTATGCAAAATAAAAGCATTCCAATAGTTTTAATAACTAAAACACCACTGTTTTGGTCACCAAAGCTAAATCTTTCTTTTACAATTTTTCTAGCATTATATATAAAAATAACTGCAATTAAAGCAATTAATGCTCCTATAATTGAAAATATAATTTGTACATTCATTTTTTTACATCCTTTTATTATATTACTATACTTTTATTTTATTTATTTTCTTCATAAAAGTCAATAAATTATTTTTATTTTAGTAAACTTATAATTTCTAAAAACACTAGCCCACATAATATTTAACATATTATGTGGGCTAGAAAAGTCATTTAGTCGTCGATATCTGTTACATCAATTGCACTTGCAAATTCTAACATTTCTACATCTGAGCCAAAAGCACAAAAAATTGCATTTGTTAATTCCAGCTTTCTGCGACATTTCTCATCTGTAAGTTGTTTGCTTCGTGGGTCTACATCTTCAGTTGCTATCTTTTCTAGCGCTTCCTGCAGTGTTTTGCCTCTTTTTATCTCGAAAAGAATTCTTATAATGTCTCTCTCCAAAGCATTTAGAATGTGCATTTCTCTCACTGCTGCAGTAACCTTAGAATAAATGATTTGTTTGTTATAGAAATCTGAAGCTCTGTTTAATGCATCTACCAGAAGGCTGATGTCTTCTCCCTTTGTTTCTGGAAGGTTCTGCGTTACAATTAGCATAATCTCTTCCAGTGCTTCTTCATATTCTAAGTTCATTACGAATTTGTCCATTGCCCATTTAATTAGTTCCTCAACAGGCATTTCTTTGTCTTTTAGATGTTTATAAATAACATCTTGTAACAAGATATACCCCGGCATATAGCCAAATTTCGTGCCATACATTTCACGCATTATAATGCATACTGATGAATACCGACTCTTTTTTGCTTCTAATCTTTCTGCTTTTGTGTTTTCTCTTGCCATTTTGTTTGGCTCCTTTCTTTTGTGTTCTCAAAAAATTTGAGATTATTTAAACTTTGCTTACATTTATAATTATACCATATTTACATAATCTTGTAAACCTAGGTAACCCTTGCTGAGTTTAATAACATTTTTACAAAATCATAAATTTTTATTAAAGTTATATACACTATTTTATATTTCTACCCTATTTTTAAATTTTTCTTCTATTAATAACCTTAATTCTTTATTCTTATCTAGTTCTAATTTTCTATCTTCTTCAGTTATTTTTACAGCCAGAACCTGAACTTGTTTTAATATTGGCATATCTTCAAAAAGATTTGCAATTTTAAATTCTGGAAGTCCATGTTGTCTTGTTCCAAAAAATTCTCCACTTCCACGAAGCTCTAAATCTTTTTCCGAAATTATAAAACCATCATTTGTATCTGTCATAACTTTCATTCTTTTTCTTATAACATCCGAATTTCCTTGATATTTTAAAACACAATATGATTTATATTCACCTCTTCCAACTCTTCCTCTTAATTGATGAAGTTGTGCAAGTCCAAACCTTTCTGCATTCTCTACCACCATTAAACTTGCATTTGGAACATTTACACCTACTTCTATTACTGTTGTAGAAATTAAAATATCTATTTTTCCCTCTTTAAATCGCTCCATAATTTCGTCTTTTTCTTTATTTTTCATTTTTCCATGTAAGTATTCAACTTTATATTCTTTAAAAACTTCATTTTTATATTTTTCGGCAAGCTCTGTAACAGATTTTAAATTTAATTCTTCATTTTCTTCTACTAAAGGGCAAACAATGTATGCTTGTCTTCCTTCATCTACTTGTTTTCTTATAAAATTATTAACCCTTTCTTCCATACCTTTAGTAACAGCGAAAGTATCTATCTTCTTTCTGTTTGGCGGAAGTTCATCTATTATAGATATATCTAAATCTCCATATAAAATTAATGCCAACGTTCTTGGTATTGGTGTTGCAGTCATAACTAATACATCTGGATTTTGACCTTTTTCTACAATTGTAGTACGTTGCTTTACTCCAAACCTGTGTTGTTCATCTGTTACTACTAATCCTAGTTTATTAAATATTACATTTTCTTCTAAAAGTGCATGTGTTCCAATTAAAATATCTATCTTTCCATTTCTTAATCTTTCTAATATCTCTTCTTTTTTCTTTTTAGTTATGCTAGAAACCAATAGTTCACATGTAATTCCAAACTTATCTAGCATTTCTTTAAAGCTTTCTAAATGTTGACTTGCAAGAATTGCTGTTGGTGCCATTATAGCAACTTGATATCCACATTTTACAGCTTTATATGAAGCAATAATAGATACTGCTGTTTTTCCAGACCCAACATCTCCTTGCAATAGTCTATTCATATTTTTATTACTTTCCATGTCTTTGTCTATTTCTTCTAAAACTCTTATTTGTGCTTTAGTTAGTTTAAATGGAAGCGTATTTATAACATCTGACATTTTTACATTTTTACTAAATTGAATTCCATTATTATCTGTTTCATAGGCATTTTTTAAATTTAATAATGCTAGTTGCATTCCAAGTAATTCCTCAAAAACTAATCTTTTTCTTGCTTTTTCAAATTCCTCAAAATTTTCTGGAAAATGTATTTTTTTAATCGCTTCATTTGTACCTAATAATTTATATTCATCTAAAATATATTTTGGTAACGTTTCTGGTAATTGGTTATTTACCAAATTAATAGCATTTTCTATTATCCCTCTTAAAACATTTTGAGATAAGTTATATGTTAATGGATATATAGGTATTATCTTACCAGTATTTTTAGTTTTAGTTTCTTCATCAAAAACAGGAGATAACATTTCTATCCTATTTTGTATTTTTTTTACTTTGCCAAAAAAATGATAAATTTCTCCAACTTTAAATTTATTCTTTAAATAACTTTGGTTATACCAAGTAAGTATTGCTCTTCCTGTTTCATCTTCTACTATAAGTTTATATATAACCATCTTTCTATTTCTTATTCTTGTTTCATTCATCTTTGCAACAGGAATTGCAGCAATTAGTGCTTCTTTCCCATCTTCTAAATCTTCTATTTTTACTGGTTTACTTCTATCTTCATAATCTCTTGGATAATATGTAATTAAATCTTTTAATGTAAAAATATTAAGATTATTTAAAAGTTTTACTCTATTAGGTCCAACACCTTTTATATATTGTATTTCTTTAGTTAAATCTGACATCTTTTACCTCCTAAATGAAGTATAATTTTGTACATTATATACTATTTTTTATAAAAAGTCTTGTTTTTTTTATTATTATATGGTAAGATTATAAACAGTCAATTTATTATCTTAATAGGAGGTGCAATAAATCATGGCAAAATGCGCAATTTGTGAAAAAACATTATCTCATGGAAACAAACTTAGCATAACTCGTTCTCACGTTAGTAATAGAGCTACAAGAACTTGGAAACCAAATTTAAGAACTGTAAAAACTATCATAAATGGACAACCAAAGAAAATTAAAGTATGTGCAAAATGTTTACGTTCTGGAAAAGTTAAAAGAGCTTAGTTTATATATACTATTTGTGGGTTATTGTCAAATAACCCTTTTTTCATGAAGTAAATAAAAAATCTAGTCTTAAAAATATATGATGCTAGCAATAATTTTATATTACAAGCAAAAAGATTTTCTATACATTAAAAAATGTTAGAAAATCTTTTTTATTTTAATTAGTTTTTTCTTATGTATTAGTCTTTTATTCTAAATATCAACTTTACAAACCCTCTTAAAAATTTTGGAACTTTTTTAACTACAACTGTCATTTCTATCTCCTCCTTTTTTATTGTTATTTAGATGTTTACAGTTTTAATTTGAAAGCCACATTATCCCAACTATAATAATTGCCACACTAATTATAAAAAGCCAACCAGATAAAGGAAGTAATAATACTAATAATATTCCTATCCCCAGTCCTATTAATGTTACAGCTAGTGTTTTTTTTAATATTTTGCACATAAATATTACCTCCTTTTTTATATAATATGAAAAAATAATTATTATTGTGATTACTTTATGTTGATGTTATATTATGTTATAATTTGCAATATAAGGAGGTTTTTTATGAGAAAAAAAGATGTTATTCAATTAATAGAGATATTAAAAGCTACATATCCAGATGCAACATGCAGTTTAAACTTTAATACCCCATTCGAATTAGTAATTGCTGTTATGCTATCTGCGCAATGTACAGACGAAAGAGTTAATTTAACTACACCAACATTATTTAAAAAATACCCTACTATTGAAGAATTTGCAAATTGCAATATTGGTGAATTAGAAGAAATTATTCATCCTTGTGGTTTCTATAAAAATAAAGCCAAAAATGCTCGTGCATGTGCAAATAAAATCTTAGATAATTTTAATGGCATTGTTCCAAACACTATGGAAGAACTTATTACTCTTCCTGGAGTTGGACGTAAAAGCGCTAATGTAATTTTATTAGAAGTTTTTGGAATTGCAAATGGTATTGCTGTAGACACACATGCAAAAAGAATTTCCAACAGAATTGGGCTTTCTTCTGAAAAAGAACCAGAGAAAATAGAACAAGATTTATTAAAAGTTTTTCCTAAAGAATATTTAAAAGATATTAATCATCTTTTTGTTTGGCATGGTAGAAAAACTTGTATGGCAAGAACACCTAATTGTAAAGATTGTACAGTTAAAGACTTTTGTAAAAAATATAAGCTAGAAAACAAATCTTAATTTTGGTTGACAAACAAATTTGATTAATATATATTTTGATTAATATAATTTTAGGAGGTATACCAATGAAAAAACTAAAAAGCGTTGTAATGGCTTGTTTAATAGCTATTATATTATCAATTGCTACAACATGTTTTGCAGAATCAACACCTATACCAAAGGAATGGTTAAGAGCTACACCATATCCAATTGATAGTGCTGAAGAAACACAAAATGTGGTAAATAACGATTTGTATTTATCTGGTAATGATATTAATATGGATCAGAATGTAAATGGAAATGTTTATATTATAGGCAATAATGTAACAGTAACTGGAGAAGTAAATGGAAATTTATTTATATGTGCCAAAAATGTAAATTTCGAAGAAGCTTCTTATATAGAAGGTAGTACTTATATTATTTCAAATAATATTAATTTTAACTCTTTAACAAGTTCTTTATATGCTGTTTGCCATAATTTAACTATTCCAGAAGGACATGGAGCTTATAATGATTTATATACTCTAACTAATAAATTAACTTTATTAGGTTCTATTGGTAGAAATGCCTATGTACAGACATCTGAATTCATTATATCTTCAGATTCTTCACAAGGTTCTATTTCTGGAAAGCTAACATATTCTTCTAAAAATGAAATTTCATTTCCCGAAGGAGCAATTGTTGAAGGAGTAAATTATATAAAGTTGTCATCTACAAATAATGCTGGAACAACTATTTGGAATATTCTATGTACTATTGTAAATAGTATATTAGCAGCTAGTTTAGTATATTTACTTTATAGATTCTTTTTAGAGTCTAGTTTAGAAAAATCTTCTTCTTGTTTATCACATAAATTTGGTAAAGTATTCTTAACTGGTTTAGTAGCTTTAATAGCTATTCCTATTCTAGCGATTATACTTATTACTGCTCAAATAGGATTTACTGCTGGAATATTATTATTAATGTTATACATATTTATGATAGGAATTTCACCTTACATATTTGCTTCGATTTTGGCTAGAAGAATTTATAATAATAAAAAATTTGCTAAAATGCCATTAGAATATTTACTTGCTATATTAATAGCTGTAGTTATTAGTGCATTAAAGATGATACCTTTTGTAGGAATTGTTGTAACTATATTTATTTCTATTTTAGGTTTTGGAATTATAATTTACAATTTGTTTTTTGCTAATCACACAAAAAATAATAAGTAGTATAAAAATAACTTAAATATTCGTTTAATACAAAAATCCCAATTTACTAAACTTATATGTTTAATAAATTGGGATTTTTTATTTATATTATACACTTTAAAAGCCTCTTTCTTATGCTTTTAGTTTTTTTATTGTTTCTTCATAGTTAGCTGTTTTTAAAATTCCATTGCCTACAACAGCTATATCCACTCCTGCATCTCTTACCTCTTCTATTGTTTCTATATTTATTCCACCATCTGCTTCTATATATGTATCTAAATTATTCTGGGTTAAATATTCTTTTAATATTTTTATCTTTCTTAAAGTTTCATGAATTAAGCTTTGTCCACCTTTACCTGGTTCTACTGTCATTACTAGTACTGTATTTATATATGGTAAAAATTCATATATATCTTTTACTTCTGTTTTTGGCCTAATTGCAATTCCAACTTTACAATTATTTTCTCTTATTAATTTTATTATTTTGTGAACTTCTTCTTTATCTTTACATGCTTCTAAATGAAATGTTATAGTATTTGGTTCTATTGCACTATATAATTTTACATATGTTTCTACATCTTCCACCATTAAGTGTACATCTAGTGGCAATATTGTAATTTGCTTTAATATGTTTGTATACTTGTTCATTTTATCTACAGTATTTTTTTCTACAAACTTTCCATCCATAACATCTATATGAAAATAGTCGTTTTTTGCTACTTCTAAATTATAAAATGTTTTTGCTGATTCTTCTTCTTTTACATCTAATATTGATGCTGAAATTTCTACCATTTGTGTTCCTCCCTATCTTTTAATTCTTCATATATTTTTATAAAATTTTGATATCTATTTTCTGAAATTTCGTTTCTTTCTACTGCACTTTTTATACCACAATTTTCTTCTTTTATATGCCTACATCCAACATATTCACATTCACTTATATAATTTTTAAATTCTTTAAAATATTTAGCTAATTCATTAGACTCTATTTCTGAAATGTCAAATGTTGAAAACCCTGGGGTATCTGCAATATATTCATTTTCTTTAAGTTTATATAAAGCTATATTTGTTGTAGTGTTTTTTCCTTTTTTATTTTTATTACTAATTTGCCCAGATTTAGTTAATTCTTGTCCAAATATACTATTTAATAGCGTAGATTTACCTACTCCAGAATTTCCTGCAAATACGCTAATATTATTTTCTAAAATCCTATTTAAGCTTTCTAGTCCCTCTTTTTCTTTTGCGTTTGTTTCTACTACTTCATACCCTATATTATTGTATAGTTCTTTTATTTCTTTTGCTTTTTCTTTATTTAGATCTATTTTATTAATTACTATAACACATTTTATTCCAATATATTCTGCATATGCTAATTGCTTATCTAGCATTAATAAATCTGGCTTTGGATTTTTAGAAGATAATACACATATTATTTGCGTTATATTAGAAATCTTAGGTCTCTTAATATAATTTATCCTTTTTTCTATTTTTTCTATTATATGCTCATTCTCGTTAAAATTTACGATATCTCCAACTACAATTCCATCTTCTTTTAATTTACCTCTTGCATTACATGTATATATTTTATCATTCGATTCTATATAATATAAATTAGAAATATTATTTATTATTTTTCCTTGCATAATTCACCTTTTTTGTTTTTTGCTTATTATATCACACATTTTCTAAATTTCAATTTTATTTGTGTATATATTGTTCTCTTGTTTTTTATTTTGACATTATAAAAACCCTCCATGTTTTATATAACATTTTGGGTTTAGTTCTTTATAATATTTTTATCTTTTTTCTAATTAAATGTATATGTTGTTGATGTATTAAAGTTAAATACTGTAGATCTAGAATTTTCGCCTTTATCATCTTTTAATGTAACAACAACTGTTTGAGAACCTTTTCCACTTACTTTTGCTGTTATAGTAGAATTTTTATCTACATTAGATTGTCTATATGCTTCTTTTCCATTAACTGTAATTATTACATCAACTGTTTTAGACTTATTACCACCTACATTATTTCCTGTTTCGTCTTTATCGTATCCTCCTGTTATTTTCTTTACATCTATTGTAAATGTTGCTTCTTTAGCTTGTGCAATCTTGTTTACTGTAATAGTAATTGTTGTTCCTTCTTGTACTTGTGTTCCTGCTTCTTTGCTTTGTCTTAGTACAACTCCATCATTTTTAGATTCATCTTCATCATTTATAATATTTGCTTTTAAACCTGCTTCTACTAATAAAGCTTTTGCTTCTTGCTCATTTTTTCCAACTAAACTTGGAACTTCTACTTTTACAATTGCACTACCTTTACTTACAACTAGTTTTACTGTACTACCTTTATTTACATTTTCACCATCTTCTGGATCTTGGCTTAACACTATTCCTGCTTCTACTTTTTCGTCATTCTCTTCTATAATTTCTGGTACTAATCCGACCTCTTTTAACTCTTTTTCTGCTTCTTCTCTTCTTTTTCCTACAACATTTGGTACATCTACTTTCTCTGTTCCTTTACTTATAACTATAGAAATTTCACTATGTTCCTTTATCGTATAATTTTCTTGATATGGTGGATCTTGAGATATTATTTTTCCTTTTTCTATATTTTCATTATATTCTTCGGACTTTACAACTAACTTTAGTTTTAAATCTTTTAGTATTTGCTCTGCTTCATCTTCTGTTTTGTTTACTAAGTCTGGAATTTGTACTTCATTTGGATTAGCAAGTTCTACAATTCCCATTGTTGCTCCAAAAGCTATAAAAAATAAGAATATTGCTCCAAGTATAGCTGATGCTACTTTATGTTTTTTTATAAGTTCTTTAAATTTATTTGTTTTCTTTTCTTTGCCTTTATTTTTTTGTTCATTCGCTCTTCTTTCTGCTTCTGCAATTTCTTGGGTAGAAATTCTTTGTGTGGCAGCACCTACATTGTTTCCAATATGTACAAAATTTTCATCTGGATTTTTTAATGCTGTATTTAAGTCTTTAACCATCTCTGTTGCTGATTGATATCTTAAATTAATATCTTTTTGCATTGCCTTCATTATAATATCATTTACAACTTGTGGTATGTTTTCGTTTAATTCTTTTGGTTCTACTGGTTTTTCTTGCATATGCTTTAAGGCAACTGAAACTGGTGTATCTGCATCAAAAGGAACTTTTCCTGTTAACATTTCATACATTACAACACCTAAAGAATATAGGTCAGATTTTGCATCTGTAAATCCTCCCCTAGCATGTTCTGGTGAAAAATAGTGTACAGAACCTATTGTTGTACCAAAAGCTGTTATTGTAGAATTTGAAACTGCTTTTGCAATTCCAAAATCTGTAACCTTTGCAATTCCATCTTCTGTAATTATAATATTATGCGGCTTTATATCTCTATGAACTATATTATTTTTATGAGCTGTTTCTAAAGCTGAAGCAATTTGTGTTACAACATTTAATGACCATTTCCATGGTAATGGTCCATTTTCCTCTGTTATTATCTCCTTTAATGTTTTGCCTTTAATTAATTCCATTACAATATAGTATAAGTTTCCTTCATTGCCTACATCAAAAATAGAAACAATATTAGGATGTGTTAAACTTGCTGCTGATTGGGCTTCTATTCTGAATCTTTTTATAAATTCTTCATCTGTTGTAAATTCATCCCTTAATATTTTTACTGCTACATATCTATTTAAAACACGGTCTTTACTTTTATAAACCGTTGCCATTCCACCATTTCCTATTTTTTCTATTATTTCATATCTGTTACCTAATATTTTCCCCTCTAGGTCCATTATTTCATCTCTCCTTAATCATTATATACAATAACAACAGTTATGTTATCATATCCACCTCTATCATTTGCTAGTTCGATCAACTTTGTTCCTGCATTTATAGTATCACTTGTTACTATGTCATAAATTTCTTGGTTAGAAACCATATTTGTCAATCCATCTGATGTTAATAAAAGTATATCTCCTTTAAGAAATCCCTTTGTTGTTACATCTGGTTCTACATAAGGAGTACATCCCAATGCTTTCATTAGCATATTTTTTTTAGGATGATTTTCTGCTTCTTCTCTAGTTATGGTTCCTTCTTTTACTAATTTTTCTACATAACTATGGTCTGTTGTTAATTTTCTTATAATGTTTTTCCTAACTCTGTATATTCTACTATCGCCAACATGACCTATATATATTTTATTCCCATAGCTTAAAACTAATTCCAAAGTTGTACCCATTCCTTCTAATTCTGGTATCTCTTTAGACTTTTCAAATACAACCATATTAGCATATTCCATACTACTTCTTATTAGCTCTTCTATATTTATTCTATCATGTGTTATTGTATTAAAATTGTTCGTTAAATATTTTCTAGCAGATTCTATTGCTAATTTGCTTGCAACTTCTCCACCATTATAGCCTCCCATTCCATCTGCTAACATATATATTCTTAATTCATTTTCATCTGATGGGATATAGTATGAGTCCTCGTTTAATTCTCTTGCTTTTCCTAAATCGGTTTTAGCAAAACACTTCATTTTATCACCTCTAACGTTTTTCTTCTATTGTCTTCCTTCTTAGTTGTCCACATGCTGCTTCTATATCTGATCCTAATTCTCTTCTTATTGTTGCTACAATACCATGTTCATTTAAATAATCTCTAAATTTTATTATATTATTATTTGTAGATTTTACAAATTTACCATTTTCTATCTTATTTATTGGTATTAAATTTACATGTGCAATCATTCCATGTAATAATTCAACTAATTCTTGTGCATCTTCTAAATTGTCATTATTATCCTTTGCAAGCGCATATTCAAATGATATTCTCTTATTAGTTTTTTCTATATAATATTTGCATGCTTTTATTAACTCTTTTATTGGATAAGCATTATTTACAGGCATCATTTCGCTTCTTTTTCTATCGTTTGTTGCATGTAATGATATAGACAATGTACACTGTATTTTTTTATCTGCAAGCTCGTAAATTTTAGGCACTATTCCACTAGTAGAAATACTTATATGTCTTGCTCCTATATTTAACCCTTTAGGATTGTTTAGTATTTCTATTGCCTTTATTACATTATTAAAATTGTCAAATGGCTCTCCAATTCCCATAAATACTATGTTAGATATTTTTGTATTTTCGTCTTGCTCTATTGCTATAATCTGCTCTACAATTTCTCCTGCTGTTAAATTTCTAACAAATGGTATTCCTGTTGAAGCACAAAATTTGCATCCCATCTTACAACCAATTTGTGATGATACACATACTGTTTTACCATGGTGATATTCCATTAATACTGTTTCTATCATGTTTCCATCTAATATATTAAACAAATATTTTTTTGTGCCATCCTTTGATATTAATTTTCTTTCTATTTCATAATTACACATTGAAAAATTTTCTTTTAATTTATTTCGTAATTCTTTTGATAAGTTTGTCATTTCATCAAATTGTTTTACTTTTTCTTTATATAACCACATAAAAACTTGCTCTGCCCTATATGGCTTTTCACCTAATTCTTCAAATTCTTTTTTTAGATCGTCTAAATTATAATCTTTTATATTCTTCATTTTTCTTTCTCTTTTTCACCTATTTTTTGTAAAATTATATATATCACAACTTAATGTTTTTTTCAACCATAAGCAAAAAAATAGAAGGATTTTTAGCATAATTATTATAAAAATACTACTCCTTCTATTTAATTCTATATTTACCAAATTAATTTAATCTGAATCTATTTAAATTTTGTACCTATGCTGTTTCTATTTCATTTGGTTTTATTTTTCTTCTTTTTATTACCTGTTTTTTAGGTTCTTTGTTTTCATTTATTATTATTTCTGGCTTTGTTTTTTCATTTACAGTTTCTTTTGTTACAATACATTTTTCTATTTTAGGATTAGATGGAATATCAAACATTATGTCCCTCATAATTTCTTCTATAATAGAACGCAAACCTCTAGCTCCTGTTTTTCTTTCTATTGCTTTTTCTACAATTGCTTCTACTGCTTCTGGTTTAAATTCTAATTCTACACCATCCATAGCTAGTAATTTTTTGTATTGTTTTACCAACGCATTTTTTGGTTTAGTTAATATACTAATTAGAGCATCTTTATCTAGCTCTTCTAATGTTGTTACTATTGGCAACCTGCCTACGAATTCTGGGATTAAACCAAATTTTAATAAATCTTGTGGTAATAACTCTTTAAATACTTCTGTTTTTGTTTTCTTAGCAATTTCTTTTTTCTCTACTCCAAAGCCTATTGCCTTTTTTCCTGTTCTTTGATCTATAATTTTTTCTAGACCTTCAAACGCGCCACCACAAATAAATAATATGTTTTCTGTATTTATTTGTATTAATTCTTGGTGAGGATGTTTTCTTCCTCCTTGTGGTGGAACAGACGCAGTAGTACCTTCTATAATTTTTAGTAGTGCCTGTTGCACTCCTTCTCCACTTACATCTCTTGTTATAGAAGGATTTTCAGACTTTCTAGAAATCTTATCTATTTCATCTATATATATAATTCCTCTTTCAGCTTTTTCTATATCATAATCTGCTGACTGTATTAGTTTTAACAAAATATTTTCTACATCTTCACCAACATATCCAGCCTCTGTTAATGTTGTAGCATCTGCTATTGCGAATGGAACATTTAATATTTTAGCCAATGTTTGAGCTAATAATGTTTTTCCAGAACCTGTTGGACCTAATAATAATATATTACTTTTCTTAATTTCTACATCATCTTTATTATTTTTAGTCTCTTCATTATTTATTCTCTTATAATGATTATATACAGCTACAGATAATGATTTTTTTGCGTCTTCTTGACCTATTACATATTCATCTAAAATAGTTTTTATTTCTTCTGGTGTAGGTACAACATCTTCTTCAACAGTTGTATATAGATCCTCTTCGTCTTCGTAATATTCGTTTTCTATAATATTTGAACATACTTGTATACATTCATTGCAAATATATACACCAGGACCTGCAACTATTTTTTCTACACTATCTTGTGTCTTTCCACAAAATGAGCATCTAATGTTTTTATTATTTTCATTTTTTTGCATAATAAGCGCTCCTTTTTTTATGTTATCCTTAGCATATAATTATCTTCTTTTATCCATAATACCATCTATAAGTCCATATTTTAGTGCTTCTTCTGCTGTCATATAATTATCTCTTTCTGTATCTCTGTTAATTACTTCTATTGGTTGACCTGTTTTTTCGCTTAATAATTTATTTAATTTTTCTCTTGTTTTCATCATGTGATCTGAATATATTTTTATTTCTGTTGCTTGACCAGAAATTCCTCCACCTTGACCACCTATTAATGGTTGGTGAATTAATATTTCTGAATTTGGTGTTGCAAATCTTTTTCCTTTTTCACCATTTGCTAATAATACTGCACCAAAACTTGCTGCTAACCCTACACAAATAGTTGAAACTGGGCAAGAAATATAATTCATTGTATCTACTATAGCCATTCCATCTGTTATAGATCCTCCTGGGCTATTTATGTATAAATGTATTTCTTTTTCTGGATCTTCTGATTCTAAAAATAGCATTTGTGCTATTACGACACCAGCAGATGCACTATCTACTTGCTCTCCTAAAAATATTATTCTATCTTTTAGTAGTCTTGAAAATATATCGTATGATCTTTCTCCTCTACTTGTTTGTTCTATTACATATGGTACTAAACTATTTAAATCTTTTTTATACATAATAAAATTCCTCCTTTAAAACTTACCTTATTTTATATCATATCTTTTATAAATGCAAACCTTTTTATTAACATTTATTTGATTTTTAACAATATAAATTAATGTTTTTTTAGAAATAATTAGGAGTTTAATAACTAACTATTAAACTCCATTTATTACTTTATTTTATTTTTGCATTTTTTACTACGAATTCTATTGCTTTTTCTGTTTCTAAACTTCCTTTTAAATAATTCTTTAATGCTTCATTTTGTTCTAATTCTTTTGCTTCTTTTCCATAGTTCTTAGCCATTTCTTCTAATTTTTCTGTTATATCTTTATCACTTGCTTCTATTTTTTCTTTTTTAACGATTGCTTCAATTACTAATCTTGATTTAACAGCTTCTTTTGCTTGTTCTTCATAATCTTTTCTAAATTCAGATTCTGTTTTTCCAATCATTGATAAATAACTATCTAATGTTAAACCTTGATATTGTAATCTTGTTTTCATATCGTTTACCATGTTGTCTATTTCTGTTTCTATCATACCTGATGGAATATCTATTTCTGTATTGTCGCAAACTGCTTTTACAGCCATATCTTGTGTTTCGAATTTTGCTTTATCTTCATTTTCTTTTTCTAATTTTTCTTTTATACTTGCTTTTAATTCTTTTAATGTGTCAAATTCACTAACATCTTTAGCAAATTCATCATCTAATTCAGGTAATTCTTTTTTCTTTATTTCGTTTACTTTTACTTTAAAAATAGCATCTTTTCCTGCTAATTCTTTAGAAAAATATTCTTCTGGGAATTTAACTTTAATATCTCTTTCTTCTGCAAGTTTCATTCCTACTATTTGATCTTCAAATCCTGGTATAAATGTATTACTTCCTATTTCTAATTCATATCCTTCTGCTTTTCCACCTTCAAAAGCTTTTTCGTCTACAAATCCTTCGAAGTCTATTACAGCAATGTTTCCTTTTTCTACTGGTTTATCTTCTACTGTAACAATTCTAGAATTTCTTTCTTGCATATGTCCTAATTCATGATTTATATCTTCATCTTTTACAGTATACTCAACTTTTTTAAGTTCTATACCTTTGTATTTACCTAATTCTACTTCTGGTTTTGTTTGAACTGTAGCTGTAAATATTAAGTCTTTTCCTTTTTCCATTTGTTTTATATCGAATTCTGGGTAACTTACAGCTGTTACATCATTTTCTTTTAATTCTTTGTCATATTCTTCTTTTAATATTTCGTTAAAAGCATCTTCGTAAAAAATACTTTCTCCATAGTATTTTTCTACAATTTTCATTGGTGCTTTACCTTTTCTAAATCCTGGTATATTAAAATATTTAGCTGTTTGGAAGTACACTTTTTTCATTGCTTCTTCAAACTTTTCAGCTGCTACTGTAAACTCTAATTTTAATTCGTTTTTGTTTTCTGTTTTTTCTACTTTTATACTCATTTATTTCAACCCTTTCGCTTTATTATCCTTATAGTTTTCTAACGCCTTCATATTATATCACAAATTATGTGAATTGCAAGTGCTTTACCCATAATATTACAATAATTTTACAATTTCATTAATTTATGTACTAAAATATTTTTACAAGGTCAAAGTTTGTATAGTCACAGCTTGTCATAATATATTGTATATTATCTATATTTTTTTCTACAACAAATTTGTGCGCTGGTCCATGTAAATGTCCATATATGCACTTTGTTACATTATATTCTTCCATAACTCTTACAAAATCTGAAATTTCATTTATTTTTAGTGGTGGATAATGCAAGCATACTATAATTTCTTTTTCATTTCCGTATTTTTTTACTGCATCTTCTAAAGATAATCTTAATCTTTGTATTTCTCTATTATATACTTTCTCGTCCTCTTCTTGTAAGTCGCTAAAATTCCAGCCTCTTGTTCCACAAATTAATTTTCCTTCAAATTCGTAACTGTTATTATACAAAAAATTTATGTCATTAAAGCCTATTTCTTTTATATATTTCTTCATTTTTGTTAAAGTTCCCCACCAGTAATCATGGTTTCCTTTTATTAATAACTTATTTCCTGGTAAATTATGTATAAATTCGAAATCTTTATATGTGTCTTCTAAATCCATAGACCAAGAAAAGTCTCCACTCAAAATAACTAAATCGTTTTCTTTTACTTTACTATTCCAGTTTTCTTTTATCCTGCTTTCATAGTCTTTCCATCCAAATATATCCATTGGCTTATCTGTATTATATGATAAATGTAAATCTGAAATTGCATAAATCGACATTTTCTGCCCTCTTTCTACTATAATTTTAAATTTGGTACAGCATTTAAAGTTAAATCTGAAAAATTATTTTTTAAGTAATTATAATATCCTGCTGAAGCTATCATTGCTGCATTATCTGTACATAATTTAAGTTCTGGATAATATACTTGTACATTTTCTTTTTCTTCTAATTCTTTAAACGCTTTCCTAATATAACTATTCGCAGATACTCCCCCTGCTAAAGCTATTTTATTTATATTTGTTTCTTTTACTGCCATTTTTGTATTCTTTAATAAAATTTCTGCTACATCTTTTTCAAAACTTGCTGCTAAATCTGCTTTATTTATATTTGGATTTTTATGATGTAAATTAATTATTGCTGTTTTTAGCCCACTAAAACTAAAGTTTAATCCTTCTACATGTACTTTTGGCAATTCTATATTAGGTTTTCCTTCTTTAGCTAGGTTATCCATTTTAGGACCTCCTGGATAACCTAAACCTATAACTCTTGCAATTTTATCGAATGCTTCTCCAACTGCATCATCCTTGGTTTTTCCTAATATTTCAAATTCTGTATAATCCTTTACTAATACAAGTTGTGTATTTCCTCCAGATATTAACAATGTTAAAAAAGGCGGTTTTAAATCTTTATATGTTATATAGTTCGCTGCAATATGACCTTGAATATGGTTTACACCTATAAGTGGCTTATTGGCTGCATAACTTAATGCTTTAGCATAAGAAACGCCTACTAGCAAAGCTCCTACTAAACCTGGTCCATATGTACACGCAACTGCATCTATATCATTAATTTTCATGTTAGCTTCTTTTAGTGCTTCTTTCATTACTGGTGATATATTTTCCACATGATTTCTAGAAGCAATCTCTGGTACAACTCCACCATATAATTCGTGAATGCTTATTTGTGTATTTATTACATTAGATAACACTTCTCTTCCATTTTTTACAATAGAAACTGAAGTTTCGTCACAACTTGACTCTATTCCTAATATTATTATGTCTTTCATTTTTATCTCCTTTTAAAATATTGCAAATCCTATGCTTAGCAATCCACCTAATATAGCATCTATTATAGGTGATGTAATACTTGATGCAATTGGTGTAAGCCAAATAATAATGAAAACTATATAGAATATATTTTCATGTTCTATAAACCATCTTCTTGCATTTATAGGTAAAAAATGCGCTAATATTTTTGATCCATCTAATGGTGGCAATGGAATTAAATTAAATACTCCTAGACCAATATTAATAATTATTATATCTAAAATTACAGTTGCTACTATTCCATTTGCCATAGTCCATATTGTTGGAACAAAACTTACTAAAGCTGCAAAAATAATAGAAAAAACAAGTGCTAGTATAAAGTTCATAAGTGGTCCCGCTACTGAAACAATTGCTTCTGCTGCACTTGTTGAAACTCTACCTTTAAAGTTTCTTGGATTTATTTGTACTGGCTTTCCCCAACCAATATGTGCAAATATAAGCATTACTATACCTATTGGATCTAAATGAGATAATGGATTTAGGCTTAATCTCCCTTGCATTCTAGGTGTTTCATCCCCAAGTTTCACTGCTGCTAGTGCATGTGCATATTCGTGAAATGTAATTGCTATTAACACTCCTGGTATACTTAATAATAATCCTAATAAATCTACTCCACCTGTCATAATATTTGTTATAACCATAACAAATAACAATATGTATAAATAACTTCCCCCTCCTGGAAAATAAAACATGACATTCTCTCCTTTATAAATTAAATTTATCTTTCAGCTTTGCTGGTATCTTTGCTTGCATCTTCTTTTTCTGATTGCATTTCCTTTTCATCAATTTCTTTCATTCTTTCTTTTGCTTTTCCAATAATATCTGCTGTTTTTGTATTAATTGGATCTTCTATTAGATATATTTCTGGTACATTGAAGTTTATACCTACTTTATCTATAGTTTTAAAATATCTTTCCCACTGTTTATCATTCGGATCTACTATTTTATCATCATCTGGATATCTTTCTATTCCTCTAATTGGTTTTGGCATTATATATTCTTCTGTTTTTCCATTTATGGTCTTATAACCTTTTCTTACAAGTTCTTCACCATTTCTTCCATATGTAACCACAGGTTCACCATTTTTGTCAAATTTATGTGTTTCGTAAAGATCTCCATTCTTATCAAATAATTCTATAGTAACTTCCCCTGTATTTTTATCTTTGTTTTCTCTATAAACTACTTTTCCATCTACTTGTTTTTCAAAAGATCTTTTATCTGCAGTGTGAATTCTTTCTTCTACAACTTTATGTTCTTCGTTTGTTTTTATATCTTTTATTCTCTTTTTTGTCTTTATAGAACAAAACGCTGGATCATTCTTGTCTTGTTTTACAATTTCTTCATATTTTCCTATTGCTTTTTCGTCATCTGAGTCATATTCTATAATTGGGCCTACTGTTTTTGTAGTCCATTCACCTGTTTCATAATTAATTTCTTCTTCATAAACTATATCTTTTTCTGGATTTCTTGTATGTTCTGTTATCTTGTTACCGAATTTCTCTGTTTCTTTTTCGTCTTCATAATAGCTTACTAATCTTGTTTTTTTCATTTTATCACTTTCTATTCTAGATAAAACTTCCTTTCCATTAATTGCATAATATGAATATTTCTCTCCATCTTCTGTCTTATTTTCCTTATATGTTACTTGTTTATTGTCTATAAACATTCTTCTTTGCTTATTCCACTCTTTTAACATTAAGCTTACTTTTAAACTTAAGTCTAACATTTCTTTTGCTTTTATGTTATTTTTTCCTTCTTTCGGAATTTCTTTATCTTCTATAATATCTCTTTTGGGTGCAACATCAAAATTACTATTATATGTAAAGTCATCTGGAGTAAACCATCCTTTTATTTTTTCCAATAATGCTGAAAATATCCTAACAAAAATATTTTTTTCTGGCACAATTAGTTCTTTACCTTTTGTATCTTTGTCACTCATATTTTTCCCTTCTTCCTTGTTGTGCGTTTTAACTACTTTTATAAAATATTTATAATGTTTTCTATCCTTTGTAAATTAATGTTTATATTCATATATGTTTCATATATTTTCTTAGGAATTTTATTTGTAATTCCTAATGCTATAGCATATACTAAATATTTATCCCAAATTATTACTTCTTCTAATTTTCTTTCTTCTATAACACTATATTTCTCCAAATAATTTTTAAATTCTTGTATTTTAAATCTTTCTTTTTCACCCTGTAAAGAAAGATAATATGTAGGAATAATTCTATTAAACACTATATTTAATACTAATATTATAAAAAAGCTAATCATATATTGTATTGGCATTTTAAATATATTTTCACTTAATAGTAAAATTACTATTGCAATTTGTAAAACCATAAATATTTGCATTTTTTTATTAAAGACTTTTTTGGCTAATATATTATTATCTTGCTTTGCTGTAGAAATAATATATATTACTATTAAAATAATTGAAAGTAGCATTGTGCTGTCTGTTTCTCCTGTAATTCCTACAAATGTTAAAAATACAATGAATATATTTATAAAACTTATTACTTTTGCAATATACATAATAATTTTCTTATTTTTATCTAGTAACTTTTTTTCTTCTAATTCTGATAAAATACTTAATTTTATTTCCTTAATTTTTTCTTTTATTTTTGTAGTTTTTTCATTATCTGTTTTAAAAATTTCTTTTAAATCCGAAAAATTCATTCTTTGTTTTTGTTCAAATATTAAGTCTATTGTTTTTAATTCATATGTGTTAAGATTTTCTTTATTATTTAGTTCTATAATTTCATCATTTACTACTGTAATATTACCTCTTGTTATTAAATCTGCTATTATAGTCATTAAAAATTCCTTTATTCCCATTTTTCCATCTATTATCGTTTCTGCTAATACAGGTGACACCAGATCTTCCCAATTGTTTTTTATTCTATTACTAATTATTTTCTTATTTTTTACCACAAAATACATACCATATATAATTATTGTCATAAATATACTAGTTATTAGGTATATATTTAATTGTTTGTCTTCTACATAATTGCTTAATATTTCTTTTTTCATTTCATCAAATGTTATATTTTGTATATCTCCTATTTGTATACTGGATGTATTAAATAACATATTTAATTCTTTTTTGCTTGTTTTATCTATATAAATTTTAAATTGTGTATCTGACAACTTTTTAACTTCTAATTTTTTAAATACTTTTGGGATATTTGCTGTTAAAATTTCATTATTCTTTTCAAAATTTACTTCTATATTTATATCTTCTACATATTTTGTCCAATCTGGACATATCAAAATATTTATTTGAGCTAAATCTGTATATTTTTTTATATCTTTACTATTTAATTCATATTTAACTTTTATATTTTTGTTTATTGTATTAGAGCTATCATTATACATTTCGAACTCTTCATAATTATTAAACAAACCTATTATATTTTTTCCTTCTATTTCTAGTTCTGTTACATCACCACTTTTATCAAAAAATTTATATATTTCACGTGTATTTATTTTTTTTGATTTTGATTTCATCTTTATGGAAAATGTTTCTTCTATTTTTATTGCTTCTTTGCCTATATCTACTTGTATGTTTCCATTTTCGATAGTATTTCCTATTGGAAATTCATGAATATTTTTATTTGAAACACTCATAAATAGCAATATTACACAAATAACTATTATATTTACTAATATTATTAAAATTGTTTTTTTCATATTATTATGTCCTACTTTTATTTTTATGAAATATATCACAAATAAACAAAAAATTCCACTATTTAAGTGGAATTTTTTGTTTAAGTTAAACTCTGTTTTGATTTATTAAAATTTTCAAAATATTCTAGTTTAAAGGTTTCATTGTTGGAAATAATAACACATCTCTTATTGATGCAGCATCTGTTAATAACATAACAAATCTATCTATTCCTATTCCTAATCCTCCTGTAGGTGGTAAACCTATTTCTAGTGCATTAATATAATCGTCATCCATCATTCCTGCTTCGTCGTCACCAGCATCTCTTGCTTCAACTTGTTTCTTAAATCTTTCATATTGGTCTATTGGATCATTTAACTCAGAAAAGGCATTACCATATTCTCTTCCACCTATAAATATTTCGAATCTTTCTGTAAGTCTTGGATCTTCTTGTTTTCTTTTTGCAAGTGGTGAAATCTCTACTGGATAGTCATATATAAATGTTGGTTGTACCAATGTTTTTTCTACATATTCATCAAAGAATAAGCTAATAACATCTCCTCTAGTTTCTTTAGTTTTGTCTGGAATTTCTATTCCTCTTTCTTTAGCTAAAGCTACTGCCTCTTCATCTGTATTTATATCATTGAAATCTATTCCTGTAGCTTCTTTAATAGAATCTATCATTGTAATTCTTTTAAATTTAGGTGTTAAGTCTATTTCTTGTTCTTGATATGTTATTTTCGTTGTACCTAAAACTCTTTTTGCTACTTCTGAAAATAATTCTTCTGTTATATCCATCATGTCATTATAATCTTGGTATGCAGAATATAATTCTATAGATGTAAATTCTGGATTATGTCTTACATCCATTCCTTCGTTTCTAAATATTCTACCCATTTCATATACTTTATCGTATCCACCAACAATTAGTCTTTTTAAATTTAATTCTGTAGCAATTCTTAAATACATATCTATATTTAAAGCATTATGGTGTGTTATAAAAGGTTTTGCTGTTGCACCACCAGAAATTGTGTTTAACATTGGAGTGTCTACTTCTAAATATCCTTTTTCGTCTAAAATATTTCTTATCTCTTTTATTATTTTGCTTCTTAACTCAAATGTCTTCTTAACTTCTGGATTTACTATTAAGTCTACATATCTTTGTCTGTATCTTAAATCTGGATCTTTTAAACCATGAAATTTCTCTGGTAATGGTCTTAAAGATTTAGATAATAATGTTACTTCTTTTGCGTGTACAGATATTTCACCAGTTCTTGTTTTAAATACAAAACCTTTGATTCCAATAAAGTCACCTATATCATAAGTTTTAAAAGCTTTATAGCTTTCTTCACCTAAGTCGTTTACACTAACATAGCTTTGTATTTTTTCATCACTATCTTGTATTGTACAAAATGAAGCTTTTCCCATTATTCTTTTTGCAATTATTCTTCCTGCAACAGATACATCTTTTTCTTCGTAAGATTCATAGTCTGCTTTTATTTGACCAGCAGTTTCAGTTCTGTCGTATTTTGTTATAGCAAATGGGTCTTTTCCTTCATTTCTTAGTTCGTCTAGTTTTTCTCTTCTAACCTTCATTAATTGATTTATATCTATTTCTTCGTTAACATTATTGTCCATTAAAATCTCCCTCTCTTTTTTAATTTTGTCCTATTATATAACAAATTTGTAATATTGTAAACCTATTATATGTGCCTATGCAATTAACTTGTAATAATGTACCAAAATAATTAGATAAATATTTTTTCATAAATACTACCCTATCATGTTAAAATATTTATTATGGAGAGTTTTATTATTATACAAAAAAAGATTTAAGCATATAATCTTAAATCTTTTTTTACATTATAATAAATTTCAATTACTGTTGTATGACTACATAGAATGTTTCCCTTTTCCTCGTTTATTTTTCTTTTCTTTTTTAATTTCTTCTGCATATTTATAAAAATCATCTAATGCTTGTTGATGTTTAGAATTTAAGGTCATTGTATCTTCTTTTTCATCCTTTTTAACAATATTATCATTTAGACTATTTTCATTTTTATCTTCTTCACTAACATTTTCCAAAGTTTTTTCTTTTTCTCTTTCTTTTCTAATTTTTTCTAGCTTTTTCTCATCTTCTAATTCTTCTATTGCCTTTGGTTCTTTAGATGCTGCCTCTTCTTTTAACTCTTTCATTGCTTTTGGCTCTTTTGGTTCTTCCTCTTCTACTTCGTCTATATAATCGTCTTCTTCCCATTCTTCCTCATACCCATCTCTTCTACTTCTAACATATAAGGAAATTGCAATAATAATTCCTAAAAAAGACTGCATTGCTATTGTTAGGGCTATTACTTCTTCCATAGTAAGTGGTCCTATATTAGTTTTTTTAGCTTCTATATCTGGATAACTTAATTCTACTTTTTGTTCTTGTATTACATTATTTTCTTCTGATATTTCATTTACAGTATTTTCACTCTTTAAATTATTATCTGTTTTTGCTTTAGTAGTAGTTATATCATTATCTGCTAGGCAAAAGCTGTTTCCTATAATTATACAAAATACTATTATTATAAAAAATATTTTTTTGCTTATCTTTTGCATAACGTGCCTCCTCGCAACACAAAATTTTTCTACTTTTAGTATATAATAAAGTATTTTTTTCGTCAATAAAACTTTTTTTATATTCTTAACTTTTGGCCTACATAAATATAATTTATATTTTTAATATTATTTAATTCTGCTATTTCGCTTATTTTCTTTCCAAATTTATTAGCTATTTTTGTTAGAGTATCACCTTTTTTTACAGTATATATACAGTGTCCACAGTCATACTCTCCAATACTTATATTTATTGGTATTTTAATTATTTCATTAATATATATATAATTTACATTTCTAATTCCATTTATATATGCTAATTTGCTTATTGTAGTATTATATTTATTTGCAATATCGTATAAAGTATCACCTTTTTTCACCTTATATGTCATATATTTAATTTGTATATTTTCTGTACTTTTCACAATAATTAGCCTTTCGCCAGGATATATTAAATTTGGATTTCGTATATTATTGTTACTTACAATTGTTTGCACTGTAGTATTATATTTTTTTGCAATACTATATAATGTATCTCCTTTTCTAACTATATAAATTGTATTATTTTTATCATCATTTCCGTTACTTATCGAATTATTTTTTGTTGGTATTAATAATGTTTGATTAGCATATATTACATTTGGATTTTTTATATTATTTATTCTTACAAGTTCATTAACAGTTGTATTGTATTTTATAGCAATTTTGTATAATGTATCACCTCTTTGTATTTTATATCTTATATAGTTTTCTGTATTGTTTGAATTTTGATTACTATTTGGTATTTCTTCTTTATTTTCTAATAATATTTTTTCTGTAAATTTATCTCTATCTACATATCCATTTATTCCTGGAATTCTTCCCTTATCTGTATATTGGAATCCCTCCCAATTATTCCATTTTCCATTATCTGAAGGATTACTTACATAATATTGTGCAATCCATAATGGGTATTTATTTGCAAGTTCTTTACTAAAAATATTTCTTGCTGCCCATGTATTGCTGTAAATTATCATTTTCTTTTTAGTTAATTCTTCTACTTTTTCCAAAAAAGCTATAGAAATCCTATTTATTTCGTTTATAGACAAATTGCCAAAGTTTTCGAAATCCATAGCCAACTTACAGTCTGGAACAGTACCTGCAATTGTATTTGCAAAATGTTCTGCTTCTAATACTGCATCTTCTACAGTTCTTGCTCTTACATAGTGGTAAAATCCTATTTTAAGCTCATTTGCTTTAGCTTTTTCATAGTTTCTTCTAAAATATCTATCTACAGTATTCTTTCCTTCACTAGACTTTATATATACAAAATTTATACCTGCATTTTTTACTTTTGCAAAGTCTATTTCACCTTGCCATCCGCTAACATCTATTCCCTCATAAATTTTTCCTTCTGGCTCGATTGCATAAGAATTACTATGGAATATACACATAAAATTTGTACACATATAAATAATAAAAATAACCTTAACTACTAATTTCATAAACTCACCTACTTATTCTATTTTATGAGCTTTTTATAGTTAAGGTTAACTTTTTATATTTAATTCTATATTGGTATTTTAAGGGCCGTACCCAGATCCCGATTTAGTCTTTTTACATATGTAATCTTTTTTTAGTTTCCTCCCACATTGCTTTTCCACATAATATTATTGTTAATAATAGTGAAAGTCCTGCAATTCCACTTGATACGATTGTTAGTACCTTGTTTTCTAACATTCCACTAAGTAATAATATTAATGGTATCATACTAAATAAAAATGTTAGCATATGGTATGTTGCATATCTTATATATCTTTTTCTGCTTACAATTGTTAGAATCATTAATGTTGAATTTGCTACTATAACAACTATTGGTATTGCTATATTTATAGACCAGCCTTTATATCCTAAAAAGTAATCTATTGCTATTATTAATAATGATACTAATAAGCATTGAGCAAATACATTTGATGCAATATTTACATTTCTCTTTTTAGTATATATTACTGTTCCATAAGCATATATAATTCCAGCAATACAAAGCATAGACCAATGATTAGTCTTGTCTACAAGAACATTTATTATTAATAAAATATTTATTATTATTAAAGAAATTGCTATAGAAGCAATAAATATAATATTATTTTTTTTAACATTTGATAATTTTGGATATAACATATTAAACACCGTTACTTTCTATTTCAACATGGATTCCTAATTCTTCTAAAATATTTTTAAATTCGTTTTCTATATTGGTTTGCATTAAAATTGATGTAAATGTAAAAAACATTTTATCTTCATATGAACATGTTGAACATTTTATTTTTTCTACTCTTTCTGGTGCAATTAAAAAGAAAAAGTCTTCTATATATTTTTGGTAATCTGCTATAATACCTATTCTTCCTATATTAGAAAATGTCGTTGTTGTATATTTTCTAATTTCCAAATAACTTAATCTTACAAATATTTGCTTCATAAATAGTGGAATTATTCTTATAAAGAAATTATTCCCAAGTTTTACATTCGAAGACATCGTTTTTATTATTTCTTCTGGCTTTAATAATTCTTCAAAATCATTTTTTACTAAATTTAATATTTGGTCCAAATTTCTAAAATCAATCTTTTTGCTATCTGCAACAATTGTTATATACGAAAAGAAATTATTAATTGTTTCAGATTTAAAATATTTTTTTAAGTTTACTGGTACACAAATCTTTATAGGCTTATTATTTTTTATTTCCTTCATATTTCCTAAATATATTGCTTTTATTAATATACCTGTTAATAATTGTGTAATTGTAACTTCTTTCTCTCTGCTTACTTCTTTTAATTTTATTAAATCTATTATTTCGTGTGTAGCTCTTATAGCATCGAAAGGAATTTTTCTTCCTTTTAAAATATAAGCTTTCTTACTTTTAGTATTATTTTTGACCTTTTTGTTATAGTTTTTTAAATAACTGTCTTCTGCATTAAAGTCAAACTTTCTATTTGTTCTTACTTTATCTTTAAATTCGTTAGCATATTCAATTTCTATATATTGATAAACTATTTCTTTAAAAAACTGTATTGCACTATTTCCATCTGTTAGCGAATGAAAAATATCTATATTAATTTTTCTTTCAAAATATGTTACTTTAAATAAATAGTCATTATTAGTATTAGGGTCTATATATTTACAAGGATAATCTTTTTCTTCTTCTATTACTATTTTTTTATCATTATATTCAAAATAATACCAAAAAAAACCTTTTTTTAATCTTACTTTAAAGAATTCAAATTTATTAAGAGCATTATTTACAGCCTTTTCTAACAATTTTGGACTAATATTCTCTTTCATTACAGCAGAAAGTCTAAATACACTACTATATTTTCTGCTAGAAGATAATGGGAATATTTTTGCTGAGTTGTCTAATTTTCTCCATATTAACTCTTTTTTTTCTTTCCTTTTCATTTTTATCTTCTAAAATTAATTAAATATATTAACATATTTAATTAATTACTCCTTTCTCTTAATTATTTTTTAATAGCTCTATCATTTTATTGTATGGTTCTTCTACTAATTTGTCGTTTTGCTTATCTTTATACTTATATAATAACCAAATATGTGTTGCCTGTTCTGTTTCGTAAATATTTATTTTATTGCTTACTTTTTCTGCTCTTTCTTCTAAAATTTTAACATCTGGATTTAATATATCATATGTTCCCGTAAAAATAGATACATTTTTTAGTTTTTCTAATGGTCCATCTATTGGATTTACTAAGTAGCTATCTATTCCATCTTTTCCTGCATAATTTTCTCCTGCTAATTTTAATGCTGATTTATTAAGCATAGGATCATTTTTAGCAACTTTCTCAATTTCTGGATTATTCATTCTTACATCTAACCATGGGGATATTAAAATAGTTTGATTTGGCATTTTTATATTTTCTTCTCCCATTTTCTGTACTAAAGCTAATGCTAAGCCGCCTCCTGCTGAATCTCCCATTATTACAAAATTTGAAGAATCTACTTTATCTATAATTTTTTTATATAATGTTTCCATCATGTTAAATGTATCTTTATAATTATATTTTGGAGTAAGTGGATAATCTGGAAGTATTATTGTGCATCCCAACCTATTTACAATATCACCACAAGTTTTCCAGTGTTCTTTCTCTAAGTCTGCAACATATGAACCTCCATGAATATACATTATTACTAATTCATTAGTTACTCCATTCTTTGGAGCCATTGCATAAACAGGTCTGTTTGCTACTTCATATTTATTTAAATTATATTCTTTTTTTACATAGCCTGGTACTTTAGCTTTTACATCCCCTTTAAATAAATATATAATTAATGTTATTGCACATATTGTTCCGATTAATATTATTGTTAATAATATTTTTACTATAATTACTAGTTTTGCTGTTGTCATTTTCATTCCTTTCATATTTGATTTTTCCATTTTATCACATTGTTTTTAATTTTTAAATAGTGATTTGGTGCTACATATTTTTTATATAAATTCATATGTCAAACTAATACATCTTAATTTTGTTAAAAAAAGAGCCATACTAGCTAGGCTCTTTTTATACTTAAAAATCATTAATATTATTTATATTTAATGCAAAATATGGTAGTTCTATATCTTTTTCTTTTATTAATATTACAAACTCGTCATCAAATGAAAAGTCTCTAATTTCTTTTACCGAAATAGCATTTGTAGTTACAGACATACCTGCTTCACTTGTTACTTTTGCACCTTTTTTATTTAATTCAAATTGAATAGTTTGTATTGCTTTTTCTATTTTTAATTTTTCTCCATTAATATCTTTAAATTCTCTATTTTCTATGTCTTTAAATTCTTTTTCAGAGTTTATACTAATTTCTGGAATTTTTAAAATTTCTTCTGTTTTTAGTGTTGTACTATCTTTATAATTTTTCTTTTCTGTATCTATTTTCTGTATAATTTGATTGAAGTTTTTAGCTGTATTAGTTCTACATAAAATTATTTCATCATTTGTTGTAGTTTGTATAGAAATTGCTTTATCATCTTCATTATTATAGTATAATACTTGTACTTGTTCTCTTGCTTCTAAATTTGAATTCTGTTTTAAACCAAAATAACTTGTTTTTGTATCTTTTCCTGCAAAATTTCCTGTTTCTAAATCATCAAAAGGCATTGCAAATTTTAAATCTTTTATTAATGTTGAATATAGGAAATATCTTACTTCATTTTGATCGTTACTCCAATTAAATTTATTTATAAACTCGCTTGTTCTTCCAAATTTATTCATTAAATCTGTTTCTATTTGATTCTTTAAATTATCTGAAATTATTCCATAATTTTTATAATAATCTTCTTCTGAAATCATGTCTTTTGTAAATTTAGACTTATTAAGATTGTCTACACAGTCTAGTTGAGGTGAAAACTCTATATCTTGCTTTACAATATTGTCTTTTAGGTCATTCCATACTAATTGAAATGTACCACACCACATTGTATTACCCTTTATTTTGTCATCCAATGTTGGAACTATTTTTATATTATCATCTTCTGAAGTTAATGCTGGAGCAATTGTATTTTGTACAATTTCTTGTGCTTTTTCTGCAATTTGTTTATTGTATTTGCCTACTAATACTATTATTATAACAACTATAATTACTAATAAAATAAATAATGCTATATTAACTTTCTTATTTTCCATAATTTTTCACCTCATTTTTTGATATTATAACAATATTATATTTTTTTTACAATAGGTTATTTACATATTCTTCTAAGCATTTCCCTGTAATTTTCATTTCTTTTGCAATGTCTTTTCCAACGTACCTATAATGCCATTCTTCGTTAGCAACTTTTGTTATATCTGTTTTATCTTTTGGATATCTTAAAACAAAGCCATATTTATATGAGTTATTCTCTAACCATTTCCACATACTTGAGTTCTCTTCTGGTCTTTCTGGGTTACTAAAGTCTAGTGCTAAGCCTGTTTCATGTTCTGAATATCCTGGTTTTTGAACTTCGGAATTTGTTCTGGCAATAGCTTGCTCTTTAGTGTTCCCTTTTTTTATGTATGCTTTTACTCTTCTTTCATATATTTCTTGCTGTTCATTTCTGTCCCTATATGCAGTATTTATTTTTAAATTAATACCATCTTTTTTCGCAGATTTAAACATCTTGTCTAAACTACTAGCTATGCTACTATCTACCAAATGTCCTTCATATTCTACTAAACTTGCCTTATAGTCGTCTGGTATTTTATTATCTTTATTTACTAATATTATTTTTCCTTCATCTAAAGAATTTGTTTCTGCTACATATGTATTAATTTCTATGTAATCTTTTTTATATAAAAATATTATTACACAAACTACAATAACTAATAAGAGTATTTTCTTTCCTTTAGATTTTTTCTTCTTTTTCATATTTTCCCCTTTAAAATATCAAACATTAAAAGCCCATATTAAATATGGACTTTTTATATAGTATAGTCTTTTATTCTTTGTTTTCTGTTTTCTTTCTTATTAAGATTAATGGTGTTTGTTCATGACCTTGTCCTGTTGGGTTATCTTTTATTAATCCTTTTAATTCTTCTTCTGATAATTTTATATCGCTTGAATGCCCTATTACTTCTTGTCCTAAATCATTAGCATCTACAATCATACAAGAAATTCCTAATTCTTTTTGTATTTCATCACATACTTTTGTTGGATTTTCTGGAAGTAAAATTCCAATATCTCCATATTCTTTCCAAACATGATCGTAAAAACCATCTAGTCCACTTACTTCTTGTCCAACTATTTCGTAGAATACACCTTTTTTACCAAATAGTTTTGTAACAGCACTTGCAATACTTGCCCATAATACTTTTAATAAACCTACTTGATTAATAGCAAATTGCATTTTTATTGGTTCTCCTACTCCAACACCAGCTGTTGTTTTATGTGCAAATTTTGATAAAAATTTAGCCCAAAATCCTATTTTAATATCTTCTCTTTTTAAAACTCTATTTTGGCATAAAGCAATTATTTTTTCACTACTTGATATTATATCTCCTTCTTGATATATAGGTGAAACATATTCTTTAAATAAATCTATATAACTATCTCCTTGTTTTACAAATCTTGTTTTTATTGCATGTCTTAAATAAACTTCTCCATTTACTTCTATTTCTACTTTTTTTCCTTCATTAGCATGAAATTCCATTGTAATCCACCTTTCTTTCTTTTGTTTTTGTTATTTTATCCCTATTTTACATTTTTTTCAATACTTAAAATAGTTTTATTATATATATTATAATTTGATATATTATATTTATTTGCGCTATTCCAGCCAAAGTTCCTGTTAATAATCTTCGTATATTTGTAGATTCTTTTATGTTTTTAAATTGAATATACCAATCTAAAAACATTATTCCTAAAAATATAAAGTCTAAATATATTGGAATATTAATCTTTGTAAATATAAATATTATAGAAATAATCTGTCCCAATAATATTCCTGTACATCTACTACAAATAGGAAATTGGAATTCTCCTATTTTAAAACTTCTGTCTTCTCTTTGGTGGCATCCGCATCTATTTCCCAAACGCATAAACCATGCCCATATTTTTCTTTGTGTACTTTTCTTCATTAAAATCTATTCCCACAATCATTACATATATTTGTTGTTCTTGTTGTTGTTTTCGTATCTCCGGTGTTACATAATCCACATAAAATCCCTGGCCAACCAAATAATAAATAGCCACAACATGCATCACTACCATCAAATCCTTTAGTATGTGTATTTGTATTTATTATACTTGATATATTTTCACTTCCACATCTTGGACATCTCATACATTTTCCTCCTATTTTTTTCCTAATTATATATACTTTTTATTAAAAAAGCAATTAAGTTTATATAGATTAATAAAAAATTAATATTTCATTTATTTTTATTCTTGTATAATATTTTATTAAATGTTAAAATGTTCTTCGAAAGGAGTAACTATATATGTATAAAAAAGATTGGTTATTAAATCAAATAGATGACCTAATTGAATTTTTAGCAAAGGTCTTCTTAAATCAAACAACAACAGAATATTTACCAGAAAATATTGTAAATTCATCTTCAGACGAATTGTATAATTTACTAGATAAATTAATTTGTGAGAAAAAAATTAATGAAGCTGAAAATTTATTATTTGATAAAATTGACGTTCAAAACCCAAAACATCTTGCAATCGCTATAAATTTTTATGATAAATTAAACAAATTAACAGATGAAACTTTAGAATCTTCTCATTATTCTAGAGAAGAAATAAACCAGGGGTTAAACGATATTTTGGATGAATTTGGTATTAAAATAGATTTTAAATAAATATTATTAAATACACACATGTCATTGTGTGTATTTTTTAGCCTAACGAAACATCTAAAATCATCATAATTATAAATCCTAAAGATACTCCTATAGTCCCTATATTACTATGCTCTCCTGCTTGTGATTCTGGTATTAGTTCTTCTATTACTACATACATCATAGCTCCTGCTGAAAATGTTAATATATATGGTAATATTGGAATTACAGCTTTAGTAAATAATATTGTTAACATTGCAAATATTGGTTCTACTATACCAGATAAAGTTCCATACAAAAATGCCTTTGTTTTAGAAATTCCATCTGCCTTTAATGGCATCGAAATTATAGCACCTTCTGGGAAGTTTTGAATTGCAATTCCTATTGCAAGTGCAATTGCCCCAGTTATCGTTATGTCTATATTCCCTATAATTGCCCCTGCAAATACTACTCCTACAGCCATACCTTCTGGAATGTTATGAAGTGTAACTGCTAATATTAATTTTGTACTCTTTTTTAATTTTAAATGTATTCCTTCGGATTTTTCTGTTTCCAAGTGTTGATGTGGAATTATACTATCTAAAATAAGTAAAAAAATTATTCCTAACATGAAACCAATAGATGCTGGTATCCATTTAAATTTTCCTTCCGTCATTTCCAGTGCTGGAATTATAAGTGACCATATTGATGCTGCAATCATTACTCCAGAAGCGAATCCTAATAATATTTTCTGTACTTTTTTATTAATTTCACGTTTTCTCATAAAAAATACTAAAGAAGATCCAAGAGTTGTTCCTAAAAATGGAATTAATACTATCCAAATATTCATTTTTTTCTCTCCATATTTTAATTTGATATATCTATTTTTTACAATATCTATTTTTTTATGTTATAAAATAAAAAAATGTACCTAAGATTTTCTAGCAAATTTAAATTCTAAGAAAATCTTAAGTACGTTACCTTCTCTAGTTGGTGCAGGTGGTGGGACTCGAACCCACACATAGTTTCCTATAATAGATTTTGAGTCTATCGCGTCTACCAATTCCACCACACCTGCATTTAATGTGGCTTTTTATTTAAACCACATTTAATATGCGTAATACATATTAGCATATTTTATATTATTTGGCAAGAACTATATTATTAAATTTTTAAAACTTTCTCCATACTTTAATTTAGAATAATTATAAATATCTAATATTGTTGCAGATATATCTGCATATGTTTCCCTTATTCCAAGGTTTACACCTTGTTTTATATCTTTTCCATATATTAAAATAGGAATATATTCTCTATCATGATCTGTACTTGGAGTTGAAGGATCATTACCATGGTCTGCTGTTATAATTAACAAATCATCATTGTTCATTTCTTGCATTATCTCGGGCAATTTACTGTCAAAATATTCTAATGCTTTGGCATATCCTTCTACATTATTTCTATGACCATACAACATATCAAAATCCACCAAATTTGTAAAAATTAATTTAGCAGATTTATTATTCTTTATTTCTTGAATTGTCTTTTCTATTCCATCTGCATTTCCTTCTGTATGAATTGCTTTTTTTATTCCTCTGCCAGTAAATAAATCTTGTATCTTACCTATAGCTACTACTTCGTCTTTATTTTCATATAATACATCTAACATTGTTTTTCCAAACTTTGATGATTCAAAATCTTTTCTGTTATATGTTCTTTTAAAATTATTTGGTTTATCACCTATAAATGGTCTTGCAATAACTGTTCCTATATTATATTCTTCTTTATTTAACATTTCTCTAGCTATTTTGCATATTTCATACAATCTGTCTACTGGAATTACATCTTCATGTGCTGCAATTTGAAATACACTATCTGCAGATGTATATATAATTGGATAACCAGTCTTTATATGTTCTTCACCATATTTTTCTAATAAATCTGTACCAGAACCTACACCATTATATAAAGTTCCTTCTAATCCCGTCTTTTCTTTAAACTCTTCTATCATTTCTTTCGGAAATCCATTTGGATAAGTTTTAAATGGACTTTCATTTACAAAACCTGCAATTTCCCAATGACCTACAGGGCTATTTTTTCCTTCACTCTTTTCTTTTGCTTTACAAAAATTTCCAATAACATTTTTCTCTTTATCCGGTATTTCTAAACCATCTATATTATATAATCCTAATTTCTTCATATTAATTAACCTAGGCTTAGCCTTTTCGTAAATATGACCTAAAGTATTTGCTCCTAGATCACCATATTTATCTGCATCGGGTAATTCTCCAATTCCAAAACTATCTAAAACAATAATAATAGTTCTATTTATCATTATTTGCCTCCTTTTTTAGCTTTATATTATATTCTTTAACATGTATTTCACAATTTTCATATTCAAATTTGTTTACTTCTTTATTCATTCTAAAAAATACATTTTGCTTTTTTATAAATTCAAATTTAGAATTATCTATTAAAACTAAGTCATTTAATTCCATTCCCTCTGGCAGAGTTTTATTATAATTATCATAATAAATTGTATTTGTTAAAAATATAATTGGCATTCCTTTCTTTATATTTATTCTGCAAATATAATCATTATTCTCTTCTATTTCATTTATAGCTTCTTTAGGGTTTACATGATAAATTTCCAAATTTTCTTTATTAATATTCTTCTCTGCTATATATAATGAAAAATTAATTGGTGCTTTTACTTGTGTTAATGCCTTTTCTATATCATTTACAATTACTTTTAACTTCTCTTTAAACCTATCTAATGAAGTATTTTTGTTTACATCTATTACCCTATACATATTTTTTTCTATCTCACGATGTTTTCTTCCAGCTAATACTCTAATCTTAGTTTTATCTTCTGATAACCCACCAAAAATGTCATATTCTTCTTTAGGAAATAAAGAACTTACAATTGTAGTTTTTTCTTTAATATCATTTAATTCTTTTTCTAGTTCTTGTAATTCTTGGTCCTGTATTTCGTCTTTTCCTTTAATCATATTTATATATTCTAGAATTTCTGTTGTTGCTAAGAATATACTGTCACATTCTTTTTTAGATAGTTTTTTTCTTATAACTTTATCCATATTTTTGCCAAGATCTTCTAAATCTTCTAAGTAGTCAAATGTCATTTCCAAGTTATTAACTGTTACTTCTTCATTTGCATCTACTTCTGATAATATTAAATTATTATCTTTATTCGTAAATTTCCAGAAATCGAAAATGCTTTTGTTGTGATCATTTATCTCTTTTAAATATAACTCTGCATTTTTTATTTTGCTTTCTAAAATTTTTAATTTATTTTCTAAAGCACGTACATCCATTTCGCTATTTTTTAATCTCTTATCTTGTCTTTCAAAAGCTTTTATTAATAAGACTAAATCTTCTATTGTTAAAAATTCTTTTTCTCTATCTATTCCATCATCTTCTTTTAGAATTTCTTCTACTTTATTTTCTTCTTTTCCATCTTCTTCATTCTTAGGTAAAATATTTTCGTTTTTTCCTTTTAGCCTTTTTTTATTTTTCATAAAAAATTTAATTTTACCAAATATAGTACGTTTACATTCTAAATATATTGATATTTCTTTTTCTTTACTTTGGAATTCTTTTACTTTTTCTTGCTCTTCTTTTATTAATTTTTGTTTTTTTCTTTCACATTCATTTAAATTATCTACAATTAAATTAATTTCATTATCTGTTTTATAAAATTCTTCTTTTATAAACCTTGTTAAATTTTCATATTCTATTATATCTTCATTGTATAAAAATTCTAAACTTCCATCTTTTTTTATTCTTGGTTTAAATATATATTTACCATTAGTTTCTGTTTGCAAAATAAATAATGCTTTAATTAACTTAAAGAATTTTATTGCTTCTTCTTCATTTGTAATTATTATTTTATAATGACTATTAATTTTTTCGTAGCATATTGTGTTTCCTATAATGTGCAAATTCATATTTCCATATTTATCATATACTTCATAAATAAATGGCCAATCTCTTGTAAATAACCATATGTAATTTTCTATATCTGTAATTTCGTTTCTAGTTAATAAATCACCAGAATATTCTGTGTTGCAAACAGGAACATATATGTATATATCTTTATTTTGGCTATATGCTTCTATTTGCTTTTTTAATAAATAAAAAAACGCTTCGAATTCTTCATCTTCTAATGTTACCATCATAAAATATTGTTTTGTTATATCAGAATAATAAATTTGCCAAAGATAGTTTTCACTGTATTTTACTTCGAATGGAACTTTTTCATTTAAAATTTCTTGTTCCTCTTCTAATCTTTCTATCTCGTTTATGTTCATTTTATCTAGCATTTTTAAAAATACACTATGTTTTACTATATCATCTTCTGTTTCTAACTTTAAATAATCATATAATTGGCTACATTCTTCATATTTTTTAGAAAGCAATTCCATTTTATTTTTTGGAGTTATATATATTTGTATATCTTTTACATTTAAATATTTATATACTCTACTTTTATTTTCATTAAATCCTCTTGTTGGTCTAAATTCCATAAATTTATAATTTTTTATAAATTCTGGTATATTATCTAAATTTAAGTTTATATATTCTAAATTTTTTTGTATCTTTATTTTTTCATCACTTGTAAGATTATTCATATTAACCTCCATGTTATTCACGTTTATTAGTATAACACAACATATAAAAAATGTGAATGCAAAATTTTCTACATTTACTAATACGTTAAGAAAATTCTACATTCACCTATTTTTACTTTTATTAAGCTCTTGGATGTGCTTTTTTATATATATTTTTAAGACCTTCATCTTGGAATTGCATGTATACTTGTGTTGAAGAAATATCTGAATGTCCAAGCATTACTTGAATTGCTTTTAAGTCTGCTCCATTTTGTAATAAATGTGTTGCAAAAGAATGTCTTAATACATGTGGCGTAATTTCTTTTTCTATATGAGCTTGTTCTTTATAAAATTTTACTATTTTCCAAAAACCTTGTCTTGTTAATCTTTTTCCATTTATATTTACAAATAAAGATTTTTCGTCTTCATTCTTTATTAAATAAGGTCTTGCTTTTTTTATGTATTCTTTTAAAGCATTAATAGAAATTGCTCCTAATGGTATATTTCTTTGCTTGTTTGCATTGCTACAAGAAACGTATCCATCTTTTAAGTTTACATCATCTATATCTAAATTTATTATTTCTGTTACCCTCATACCTGTTGCATAAGCAAATTCTAGCATTGCTTTATCTCTAATTCCTTTTAAATCTACTGTTTTAGGTTGTTCTAATAATAGTTCTACTTCTTTAGAACTTAAAACACTTGGTACTCTTTTTTCTACTTTTGGAGATTGTATTCCCTCTGTTGGATCTTCTTTTACTTTTTTAGTTCTTACTAGATATTGATAAAAAGATCTTATTGATGCTAAATTTCTAGATATTGTTGAAGTTTTTTTACCAATATTTTTTAAGTTTTCAAGATATTTTTTTATGTCTTCATTTGTAACTTTTAAATATTGTAAATTTTCTTCGTTTATATATGATTCATATTGAGTTATATCTCTTTTATATGATTGTAGTGTATTATTTGATAATTTTTTATCTTTTTGTAAAAATTCTAAAAAAAGTTTAATTCTTTTTTCCATTCTACTATCTCCTCTACTGCTTTTTTATTTTATGTATATTTATTATACTAATATGTATTTACATAAACTATATATGTTATATCAAAGATATTAAGAATTGTAAATATCTTTTTACTAATTATTAAATATATTTTGTTATAAATGTAAGTAAATTACTTGAAATATATACTTCTAATAATGAAGATAACATAAATAAAACTATTGTTATTACTGATAATATTGAATGTTTTACTATTTCCAACTTTATGTTTTCTTTGGTTCTGTTTTTCATAATTGCATAACATAATTTTGTACTGCTTACTGTAATAAAAAATAGTGCTGGAATAAATATAATATTTTGAAATAAAATACTACCTAAGCAAAAAATAACTCCCTTTCCAGTTCCTAGCGCTAATATTGTTCCAGATATTGTATAGCCTATACATATTCCTTTGTACAATATAAAAAAATATATTAGTGGTAAACCTATAATAGTAGATCCTATAAACCATAATATTATTCCCATTAATATATTTCTTTTTAAAGATACATTTATTAATTCATTTTTATCTATAGCGTTATTACTTTTTAATGTAGTTACAAAATTAGTTATATATTCATTAACTTCATTTTTCTGCACTTCATCGGAATTGTTTATAAAGAACACCCCTAAAACAATACCAATAAGTAAACAAATTAAAAGCAATATATATATTCTTTTATTTTCTTGTAAATTTTTTAAAATTATATTTATATATTTTTCTTTTTTCATTTTATCCTCCATAGAATTATTTATACATAATATCTATGTAATAAAATGATTTTTAGAACTAACTATCTAATGTTTTTGTGGAAACCTTACCATAATTTCCTCCACCACCAGCTTCTATAAGTAGTTTACCTTTTCTAGATTCATCTATAATTTTGGCAAGCTTACTTCCTACAACTGCTTCTATATCATCAAATGATAACTTATGTAATATATTCATTTCTGTTCCAAAATTATTTAATAATTTATCTATTGTTTTGTTTCCTAAACCAGGTACAAACCCTAAAGGTGTTTGATATATGTATTCTGGTCTAAATTCTGGGCTTTTAGAATTCTCTTTATCTTTTATTAATTCTATTCTGTCAAAAACACCAAATGTAACTTTATTACTTCCACAATAAGGACATACTTCTACTGGTTCTTTAGTTTGAATTGTAGAGTTACAAGCATCACAGTATGTTCTATGATATTTACCTAGTTTTGGATCTAGACCATAATTGGAAATAATTTTTCTTCCATCTTCATTTTTTAATGCTTTAACAAGTTCTTTAAAAGATATATCTTCCATTTGAATTTTATTATATTCTCTTGCTATTTTAGGTAATGAATGTGCATCAGAATTTGTAAGGAATGTTTTTTCTCCTAACTCTGATATCATATCTGCTAAATATGTATCAGAACTTAATCCTAATTCTACTGCAAAGACTTTATCATATTTTTCTTTAAATATATCTTTTAGTCTATCTGTACAATTTCCATAATAGCTTTTAAATGGTGTAAAAATATGCGCTGGTATTAATATACCATTGTACTTTTCTACTATATCTATTAATTCATATCCAGATAAGTCTGATCTTTGTGTACTTAAAGTTATATTTTTTATATGATTTTTCATCTCTTCTGAATATGCTTTTATATCTTTTAAATGAGGAAAATAACATAAATTGTGAGCAGAACCTTTTTTTCCGTTTCTGCCTATTTCAGAAGTTTCTGTTTCACTTCCTAATATTATACAAACTTTATCTTTATATATAATTCCTCCATCTTCTAATTCGTATGCATCACCTGTTTTTAAAAATTCTTCTATATCTGCAATTACATATGGAGATGCACAATCTATAATTCCTACAATATTTATACCTTTTCTTTCTTCACATTCTTTTGCAATATTTGCAAAATTTAAGCTTCTTGCTGCTGTGATTTTTATTGGTTTGTTATTTTCTGCTCTACCTATATGCACATGCAAATCTGCAAAAAATTCGTTCATTTTTAGTCCTCCCCACTTATGTTTAGCAATTCAGAAAATTTATGTTCTTCGTCTATTTGTCTTGCTAATTCATGTTTTATTCTTCTATCTGCATTTATTTCTTGTTTATTATCTCTTATTCCATTTTTATTAACTTCTAGTTTTTTGCCTTCTATATATAATTTTTTTGCTGTAGTTCTATAATCTATAGCTGCATTAATTCCTTTGGCTATATTATATTTTGGAAGTGTATTTATTTTGGTTTGCCATCTTGTTATTATCTTGCTTTTATCTAGTCCAAGTGTTTCTAAATTTTCGAATTCCATAATAAATTCTTTAAAGTCTTGCAAATATACATTTTCTAAGTCCTTTAAATTTTCATTTTCCAAAACAAATAAAGCCTCTGTTGGGTTAAAAGCTCTTCTATCATCTCTATCTAAAAGCATACCAAAATTATCTATTAATTCTAATATATCCCCTTCTTTATCTCTTGGTGTAATATTTGCAATTCTATTAGCTTGCTCACAGATTCTACAGAATTTTTCGTCAAAACCTAATTCTTCTAAATATGTTGCACTTTCGTGTAAATATGTTTTTCTTTTTTCTTCTGTAAATGCAATTATACTTTTTTTGCACGCATAAACCAAACATGCTGTTAAAACTAAATTATTGTCTACATCTGGCTTAGAATGTTCTAAAAACATTCTACATATTTCTGCTTTAAATATTACTGTATTGTCAAAAAAACAATCATGTTTCTTTTTAAAATATAACAATATCTTCATTTTTTCAGATAATTTTCTTTCATTTAATAACATGTCTGCAAAACTTTCATTATACATATCCATTACTCCTCTTTTATGACATTTTTGTTAATTATATGCCATTGTCCTTTTCTTTTCAATAAAATAACGGAAATGTAATATTTTTGTAACAGAGTTAAAAATCGGGATTTTGGGGACGGTCCTTAAAATCCCTGTTTTATCTTTTAAACATAAAAACATGGTATTATAACCAATAAAAAAAACCGACTTTATTAGTCGGATTCCACTTATATTTTTATATTTTCTATTTGTTTTTCTATATCTTTTATATCGCCTTTGTTATGTATTATGTAGTCTGCATTTTCTGTGTAATAATCGTTTGTATTTTGCATGTTTAATCTTTTTTCTGCTTCACTTTCTTTTATATTATCTCGTTTCATAATTCTTTCTATTTGTATATTTCTTTCTGCTATTACAGCTATTACGAAATCACAAACTTGGTCTAAATTACTTTCGAATAATAACGGTGCATTTACAACAATTATTTTTTTCTTTATTTTATTAATTCTCTTTTTTATTTCTTCTACAACATAAATAAAAGTAAGCTTATTTAATTCTTCTCTTTTTTTATCATCTTCATATATTATACTTGCTAATTTTTTTCTGTTTAATTTTCCTTGTCTATCTACTATTCCAGAACCAAAATTTTCTACTATAGAATTAAAATACATTGTTCCTTTTTTAGATAATTCTTTTGCTATTTTATCTGCATCTACTATTTCTGCTTCATATTTATTTTCTAGAATTTCACATAATGTATCTTTTCCTGCTCCGGAACTTCCTGTTACTCCTATTATTTTCATATGCCTACCTCCCACGTTATTATTATACCATGTTTTGCATAAATAAACAATATTTAGGGTAAACATAACATATTAATTTTATGTGTTCTGTTATATTTTATTTTGTATATTTTTCACTTATTTTTTCTATAGCTTTATTCCACAATTCTATAGATTCTTCATTTATAATTTCATTTTCTTTTAACATTTTTATATATTCTTCTTTACATTTTCTAGCTATATCTACCCCTGTTTTTAATTGACTTTCTAATACTTTTCCCCATTTTATTTTATCTTTATATAATGTAGATTTTTTTAATTTATCTATTACTAGGTTAATATCATAATTAATTTTGTATTCTTCAATCTTTTCCATTTCATTAGTTATTTCTAGAGTAGAAAATTGTGCTCCTATTACTCCATAATCTATTGACATTCCAATTGAACCAGGATTTATATACGTTATACCTTCTTTTCTAAAATTAAATTGTTTATGTGCATGGCCAAATATTTTATATTTACAATTCTTTATATTTTCTGTATTAAATTTATGTGAAACATATATTTTATTTTCATCTCCTATGTCTATTTCTAATGTTTCTGGTAAATTTTCCAGCCATTCTAAATCTTCTTTTGTTAGCAAATTATATGTACACATAACATTACTTCGTTTTCTTACATTTATATTTTCCAAATTTTTGTCTTTATAAAAATTACATATATATTCTTCTCTATTTCCACGAATAATATGACATTTAAAGTTTCTTGCACATTCTTTTATTATTTTTAACACTTCATGTGGTTCTGGAAAATCTGTTATATAATCGCCACAAAATATAATTTCATCAATATTTAATTTTTCTATTTTCTTTAAACATTCTACAAATGCTGTATAATTACCATGTATGTCGCTAATTATTGCGTATTTCATCTTATTCCTCCATAGTTATTCTAAAGTTGTTTTATAGCATTTCTTGCAAGCTCGTCACATCTATTATTATATTCGTTATCACTATGTCCTTTTACTTTTATAAATTCTACACTATGTTTTTGTGTAAGCTCATACAATTCTTCCCATAATTCTCTATTTTTTACTGGCTCCTTAGAGGCATTCTTCCACCCATTTTTTCTCCAGTTAAATATCCAACCTTGTTTAAAGCAGTTAACCACATATGCACTATCACTGTATAATTTAACATTACATGGATATTTTAAATTTTTTAAAGCTTCTATAACTGCTGTTACTTCCATTTCATTGTTAGTTGTATTCTTTTTTCCTCCAGATATCTCTTTTTTATTTCCTTTGTACATAAGAACTGCTCCCCATCCACCTGGACCTGGATTTCCAGAACAAGCACCATCTGTATATATTGTTATTTCTTCCATATTTATCTCCTATATTTGTAATTTTTACCATTTTATGATATTATATCAATAATTTGTTTATACTACAATATAAGGAGATATAAATATGTCAAAAGTTTTAGGAATTATTGCTGAATATAATCCATTTCATAATGGTCATCTTTTACATTTGGAAAAGTCTAAAAAAATATGTGATGCACAATATAGTATTTGTGTTATGAGTGGTAATTTTGTTCAAAGAGGAAATACTTCTATTTTAAATAAGTGGGTTAAGGCTGAAATGGCTTTAAAAAGTGGAGTTGATTTAGTTTTAGAACTTCCTACGGTATATTCTATTTCTAGTGCTGAAAACTTTGCTGAAGGAGCTATAAAACTTTTGAATTCTTTAAAAATTGTAGATACAGTTTCTTTTGGTTCAGAAAATTCGGATATAAATGTTTTAAATAGGATTTCTTCTGTTTTACAAGAAGAACCTAAGCAATATTTAGAGTTTTTAAATTCTGAATTAAAGAAGGGATTATCATTTCCTAAAGCTAGAGAAAATGCTATATTGTTATATTTAAATAATGAAAAATATTTAAATATTCTAAATCAACCTAATAATACTCTTGCTATAGAATATTTAAAAGCTTTAAAAAAATATAAATCTCATATTTCTCCTATTTCTGTAAAACGCGAAAAAGTTTTTTATAATAGTAATTGTATTGTTGATGAATATGCAAGCGCTACAGCTATTAGAAATATGATTATTAACGAACAATTTAATGATATAAGAAAAGTTGTTCCAGTCTCTTCTTACAATTTATTAATGAAAGAAATTGAAGAAGGTCATTTGGTTATTGACATTTCTAAGTTTGAAAAAGAAATTTTATATGCAATTAGGAGTTTATCTGCAGATGATATAAAGAATTTTCCAGAAGTAACAGAGGGATTAGAAAATGCTATAAAGAATGCAAGTAATTCTTGTAATAATCTATCTGAATTAATTAATATGGTAAAGTCTAAAAGGTACACTCAAACACGTATTCAACGAATACTATTATATATTTTATTAAATATAACAAAAAAAGATATGTATCTTTCTCGTAGAAATATTCCCTACTCTAGAATTCTTGGGTATTCTCCACAAGGAAAAGAACTTATTTCTGAAATTTATAAAGCAAACCCTAAAATTACTTTAATAACTTCTGTTAAAAATTTTTTAGATTCTTCTAACAATAAAACTTATAAATATATGTTGAATAAAGATATATTAGCAACAAATATTTATACTTTAGCTTATAGCAATAATTCTACTGCTAATTTAGATTATACCAAGAAAATTGTTACTTTATAATTTGTTTAAACACTATTTTTACTTATTTTGTGTAAGTTTTAAATAGCGTTTTTTTATTCTATTTGCTTTTAATTGTATACTTTTGTCGCAATTTTTCGTTTTATTCATATAATGTTATAAAAGGAGGAATAAAATATGTTCAGAAGATATCCAAAATGTTATTGCATGAACAATAGCAGAGAAAATTCTACAGATATGTTGGAAACTAAATGTGATTCTGTTAGTTCTTATGTAGAAGATAATTATAATAGTTGTTCTTGTGGTTTTGATGAAGAAGCTAATGTTTTTCCAGATAACCCAATGCTTGGTCAAAGTTATGTTCCAATCCAATATATGGATAAAACATTTAAACCTTGTATTGGTTTAAAAATGGGAACTATTTTCCCAGAATTAGTTAGTCCTTATTCACCATGCCAATCTATGCAACAAATTAATTATATAGAATCTAGAAATGAAATTGGAAAGGGGTGTAATAAATGTTAAATGAAAATATGGAATGCACTTGTAAATGTGAATGTAAACCAGCTAATAACTGTGCATTACAAGGTGAATTATTACAAAAAATTAGGTGCTATGCTTTTGCTGTAAATGATATTGCATTATATTTAGACACTCATCCTACCGATTCTAAAGCATTATGTTTACACAGAAAATATTGCCAAGAATTGAAAGATTTAGAAGATAAATATCAACGAGTATATGGTCCTTTAACTATTAATTACCCTTGTAATAAATGGAGATGGCTCGAGGAACCTTGGCATTCGTTTATTTTGGGATTTTCTATAATGCACAAAAAAAATAATCTCCATGTTCAATTAATGGAGATTATTTTTTTATTTTTCTATTTTATTTCGAATTCTGCATAAATATTATCTTGTATTTGTTCATTACCAATTATCATGCCTATTCTATATTTATTATTTTCTAAGGCTCCATATTTTTTAGTCCAGTCTAGTTGCATACTTAATATTCCATTCTCATCAGGAACATATACAAAATCATTCCAAAACTTTTCTGTTTCATTTAGTTTTATCCATTGGTCATCTTTTAATACTTCTATAAAATAACCATCTGAATAAGTAAAAAATTGACTATTTTTATCTTCAATAACTATTATAGCCCCTTTGGGTGTTATTGAATCTTTTTTTACATACATTGAAACATTATCTACACTTTGCTCATTTTCTATATTTTCTATTACATTATTATCCAAATTATTTGTAGTCTTGTTTTCTATTTTATTTGAAGCTTGATTTATAATTATAAAAATACTAATACATATTATTACTATCGCAATTATGCTTATATAAAATATTTTTCTTTTATTTTTCATTTTTTGCTTCCTCTTAATTATTTTATTTCGAATTCTGTACTAATTATTGTATTATCATCTCCTGGAATTACTTGCATAAGTATTCTGTATTTTCCTTTTTCTAATTCTTTATAATATTCTTCCCAATTTAAGTCTATTTCTGTCTTCTCATCTCTTCCTATAATGTATGCAACATCATTCTTTGCATAGTAGCTATTCCATAATGCTTTCCATTCTTTTTCTTCTAATTTTTCTAGTTTATATGCCTCTCCATATGAATATGGTAATTCGTTTCTATCTTTAATTACAATTGTAGCCCCTTTATTTGTTAGCGTCCCTTCTTTTATTTCTATGCTAACTTTATCTAAAGTTCTTTCTGACATTAATTTATCAATTTCTTCTGATGTTAAATTTGCATACCTATCTACCATATCCACATTTGTATCATTTACTGCATTAAGAACTACTATATTTTCATTTTTAGCTATATTATTATCATCTTTTTTAGTGAATTTATTATATAAGCAAACTCCTACAATAACTATTAATAAAATAACTACCATTATAGTAATTCCTTTTATATATGTTTTTTTCATACATATCACCCCTTATTTTTTAGTTATTTATATCACTCTTTTGCTAATATCGCAATAAAATTTAATCAAAAAACTACTTTTTATTATTTTCTATTTTATTTTAAATTCCACATAATAACCATCTATAAGAATATATTAAATTAAGGAGATGATAATTTGGAAAAAGATGTTTTTGTAACTTATACTAAAGATGGAAAAGAATTAATAGAACTTTTTCAAGAATGGATAAATGAAAATATGGATGATATATTAAATTTTTCTAAAACTACTTCTAATTAATTTTTTATTAAGGAGGCAGGTATACTTGGAAGAATTTTATACTAATTATAATGAAATTACCAATCTTAATAATTGGAAAATTGGTATATACACCAGACTTTCTAATGCAGATAAAAAAGATGAAAATTTAAAGCAATCTGAAAGTATAGATAATCAAATTGAACTACTACAAAGATTTGTAAAGTTTAAAAATTGGACTATTTCTAAAACATATATAGATGATGGATACAGTGGAACAAATTTTGACAGGCCCGATTTTAAACGAATGATAAATGATATAGAACTAGGCAAAATAAATTTAATAATTACTAAAGATTTATCAAGATTAGGCAGAGATTACATAGATACTGGCTATTATGTAGAAAAATATTTTCCATTAAAAAATGTCCGTTACATAGCCTTAAACGATAATATCGATACTTTTGATGCTAATAATTCTAGTAACGATATGACACCATTTAAATCTGTAATAAATGATACATATGCCCGTGACACATCAAAAAAAGTGAGATCAATTCTTATAACAATGGCTCTAAATGGTAAAAGTATAAAATCTTTTCAGCCATATGGTTTAAAAAAAGATCCAAAGAATAAAAATAATATTTTAATAGATGAAGGAGTCAGCCAAAACGTACGCAATATTTTCAAAATGTACAAAAATGGTATGACCAAAAAAGAAATTTGTAATTATTTAGAACAGCATAATATTCTTACTCCCCTAAAATATAAAGAATTAAAAAGTAATTACTATAATCCTAATAATAATAAAACCTATAAATGGAATAATACTGTAATTAACAAAATATTAAGGGATAGGTCTTATGTAGGTGATTTAGTTCAGCATAAAACCACAAAGGTAAATTATAAAGTAAATAAGCAAGTTAAGGTAAATACATCTAACCAGATAATAATAGAAAATTGTTTTCCTGCTATTATCGACAGAAATACTTTTAATACTGTTCAGGAAATGCTCGATAAACAAACCAATGAATGGACTTTTAAAAATACCACATTTCATTTATTAAGAGGGCTTGCATTTTGTTCTTGTGGTGCTAGAATCACTTATGTAAAAAATAGTAAAAAAATTTTTAAGTGTGTATGTTCTAGTTATAAAAGATATGGAAAAAAATTCTGCTCTAATGTTCACCTAACAGAAAATGAATTTGTAGAAAAAGTAATTAATAATTTAAAGCTATTAATAAAAAATTACCTATCTATAGATAAAATACAAATTAAGCAGGAACAATTTAGTAAATCTCCTAATGTTAATTTAGCATTAACTAAAAAGTTAGAACAAATAGACAAAATATTAAGTAATTTATATAAAGATAAAGTCAATTCTTTAATTAGTAATGATATGTTTGCTACTTTAAGCAGGAATTATGAACAAGAAAGAAATAATTTATTACAGCAAATTAATATTAAAGAAAAACTTCAACCTTCCAAATGTAATATCACATATGATGAAGCTCTTATAAGGAGAAATATAAACAATATATTAAAATTTGATAATCCCACTTTTAATAGAAGTCTTTTATTAAAATTAATTGATAAAATTATAATTGATGATAAAGAAATTCATATAAAATATAAATTTGCATTCCCAAAAAAATCTGGAATGCTAAAAAAAGACATTTAATATTCCTAAAAAGAACCAGTGCTGGCCTTGGGAAGGAGGAATTTTAAATGTGGACTTATAAGAAAACTTTACAATATCCTGTAAATATAAAATGTACAAATCCTAGATTGGCAAAAGTTATTATTTCGCAATATCGGAGGACCTGACGGTGAACTCGCAGCTTCTCTTCGTTATTTATCACAAAGATTTGGTATGCCAGATCAAAAGTCTAAAGCTATTTTAAATGATATTGGAACTGAAGAATTAGTACCATGATGTTATCCAACTATTCGCTAATATGCGAATAGTTAGATATAAGATTATAATATTATAATGAAATACTTTATAACTATTTTTGTTTTCTTAAGTTTATATGTATTGAAGTAATTGGCATTAAAATAATTATGTATGGAATTATATACCTTGATTTTGCTTCCCATAAAATATGGAAAGCAAATCCTCCAACAAAAACTGTAAGTAACAATATTATTTCAAGTGATAATTTTTTTCTATTTTGTATTAAAACAATTAAACTAGAAGAACAAATTAGGACTAATAATGCTTTTTGATAAAATTCTATAGGTTTTACAAAATTTTTTATATAATCATTATCACTTCTAATATTATTTTGAATTGCAGAATATGTACTTTCTGTCCACATTGAAGCTACTTTCTTAGTATAAAAATCAAATGTATAACTAGGATTTTCTAAAAAATAGCTTATTCGATTATAAATATGTTTAGGATATTCATCCCTTGCTTTATCAGGATTTAATAATGCTTTCTTTGCAATTTCTTCATTATACCATCCATTACCTCTGTCCGATTCTTCCATTGCCATTAATATATAACTTATAGTAGGATAATTTTTAGTATTATCTAAGTCATATTTATTAGAATAATAATTTATTATCAATACTGCTGGAAGAATCGAAGTTATCATAAATATAAAAATTAAACTAATACTTTTTAAATTATTTTTCAAATTGTTTTGATTCCACTCGCTAAATAAATTTAATAACATATAAATAATTATTCCTATTATAAAGATTAGACTATTCATTCTCATCATATATGCGAGCATTGTGCAAAAAATAGTATATATAAAATATTTCATTTTGTGTGATTCTGTAAAGCACATTATAAAATATATTGCGAATATACATAGCGCCAAACTAGGAATATCGCCATATATAAATGTATTTAACAAAGGCAAAGTAAAAAATGTTAATATTAAAATAAATAATAAAGTCGTATTAGTCTTATACTTTGAAGATAGTTTTAATTGTATTTTATATAATCCAATAACAATAGCAATATTGCTTATTATATTTATAATTCTCAACACTTCCATAATGTCAAAATGAATTAGTCTAAAAATAATACTAAAAATAAATGCTAGAGGTATTTGATGAATATATGCTTGCATATATTCATATAATGTAACATCAATATAAGTGGAATTAAATAACATTTCCGAATAATCATTTTTATAGAAAATTTGTGCAAGGTTACACACATGAACCGAGTCACCAACCACTTTTGGATTTACAAAAATAACCCAAAGGATATTTACTAATAAATATATTAATAATGCGATTATAACTATTTTTTTCTGAATTGAGCGTTCTTTTTTGTTCAATTTTTTATTAATAATACTAACTATATAATTAATAACAATAACTACTAAAACAATTCCTAAATTAAATAGCCACGAATTGTTGTAAAAGATAATATGCTCTGAATTATCAAGAAAGGCTGTATATTTTAGGTTTAAAATAATAATACTACTTAAAAATACGATTCCTAAAAAATATATAATTTTTTTCAATTTATTTCTCCATCCATGTAATTATAAATATTGATTACGTACTTTATTTAATACTGTTATTATGCTAGATTTTGGAGTCAACTTATATAATAACATTTTCTCTTTCTCACGTTCATTTGTTGCTTTGATAATATTAGTTTTTATGTTGTTTATGCTCTTCTTATGCTTATAACTTATATATCTATAAACATTTTGTTCTAAATTGTCCACAAAATCAAAATTATTTCTATTATATACATACATAATTGCCTCTATAATATAAAAGGTTCCTTTGTATTTAATATTATATCCTAACTTAATTATTTCTGATGTTACTAAAGCTTCTATTTGGCTACAATTTGTAGCACAATTGAAATTATTTATAACTTTTTCTATTTTATCCAATATACTTTCAAAAGTTTCTAGTTTATTTATAGTTTCACAAATATAATTATTTTTATATTCTAGTCTTGTTAACTTTATATCTTCAGAAATAATTATTATCTGAGGTTTTTTAATTGTATTCATATAATTTAATTCCTTTAAAATGTTAATTCCTCTTCCATCTGCTACATTTAAGTCTAAAAAAATTAAATCTATTCGATTATTTAATAAAATGTCAATGCTTTCTTTGTATGTAGTTGCAATATATGAAAGTTGTATATTATTAAATTTACTTATAACGGAATTTATGATTTTTTTAGAAAATTGTAAATCATCTTCTATTATTAAAGCTTTTATCATTTTTTCGTTCACTCTTATCATTCCTTTTAATGGTTCTAAGTTTATTTTTTCAATTTTCTATATCTGGTGGCAAGATATCATTATCAGAAACAATATTTTCTTCTATTAAAAATGTACGTTCAAAATTAGTTTTCTCATTATTTTTTTGAATTTCTCTTATTGGTAGCATTATTTGTTTGTCAATCCATAATTCCCTAGATTTACCAAATAAGATTACATAACAATCTTTATTATTATAAGTATCTTCTTTCATTTTCAAATTAATTATACTAAGTTTATTTTGCATATAATTTTCTATATCATTAAAGCAATTAAAGATAGAACCTTTTGTTTTATATGGATATGTAGTATTATTAAATACTATATTTGTATTGTAATCTTTGTAAATTACATCTTCATTATAAATACTGCCATAATTTATTATTTTTTTACTTTTATTAGAATATGATTCACTTTTAAAAGTACCATCTTTATAATAATACTCATCTGTAAAAGAATTTATTTTTTCATCATTTGATGTTATATAATATTGTGTCATTGTAAATTTATAGTTATTCATATTTTTATTTTCTTGTATTTCGTCATATATTTTTGATATTATACAATATTTTGGAATATATATAGTAACAAAACTAATAAATAGCGTTATTATTGTTAATAAAAAAATTAAACTAATAATTTTTAATGTAGTCATCTTTCTTCTGTATCTCTTAATTTGATTGATTTCTACTTTTTCTTCCAAAAAATCATTTTCACTTTCTTGAATTATATTACCTTGCATATTATTAAATATTTCTTTACATTCTGTACATTCTGCAATATGCGTTTCAATAAATTCTTTTGTTTGATTTCCTACCAAATCCTCTACATAGTTAGGTAACAAATCTCTTACAATTTCACATTCTTTTTTCATTTTTTAATCGCTCCTTTAATTTAGCTTTTGCGCGATAAAAAGTTATTCTCGCCCATACTTCACTTCTATTTAATATTTTTCCAATTTGTTTAAATGATAATTCACACTCAATTCTAAGCTTAACTACATCTTTAGTAATATTCTCTAACTTTTCTATCTCATTGTGCAAAGCTATTCGATCAATATTATTGTAAAAATTTTCTTCAATATCATCTTTAGTTAGCCAATTTTCTATTACATTATCTAAACTAATAGTTTGTATTTTATTATATTTAATTTTATAATTTTTTAGTTTGTTTTTTGCTATTTCACATAACCATGAATACATACTACAATTGCCTTTAAAATCTTTTATTCCTTTTATAGCACTATAGAATGTCTCTTGCATCAACTCTTCTGACAGTTCATGGTTTCTTGTTAAACTATATAAAAATCTATATACTTGTTTAGAATATTTTTTGTATATTTCTTCCATCACACCACCTTCTATATATAAGACAAGAGTTTTTAGCAATTTGTTACAAATTATTGCAAAAAAATATTATAATTTTATAAATTTATAATATTTTACTATTTTTTGTTATTTTTTGTTATCTTTTTTTATCTTTTCTGTAAAAAAAACTGTTTATATGCTATAAATAAAATTGATAACTATGTTGTAGGTTAAAGCAAAAGCTTTTTCCTTTTGTGATAGAATTGGGCTTATCTAAAAAGGAGGATAAGATATGAGACGATCTATTAGAAAAGCTTTAGCATGTTTGTTCGCTATAACAATGTGTTTATCTTTAAATTCAGTTGTTTTTGCAGCTGAACCTTTAGCCGAAAATACTAGTAGTAAGGTATCTCAAAGCAATATATCTATGAATACTCAGAATATGCAAGATATTAACGACCTTGCAAGACGTGGAAGTATTAGTGGATATGCTCAGGGAACAATTACAAAAGAGCGAAACACTCTCGTAGTTTGGTGCGATTCCAGTGCTATTGTAAATAGTGGAATGGGTATTACTGTAAATGCAAGTAACGCTAACTTCAATGGCTTTACTACAGTTAAAGGATATCCAAAGCAAGGAACAGCAGCTTCTTTTTCTGGAAGGCAACTCCACATGGGTACAGAAATTATAATTAATGATCTTTATCATCGTGGTTGCTCAGCTTATGTTATCCAATTTGATAATTTACAGCCAGGACAATCTTTTTTGGCTAAAGTATGGATTTATGGATAAGTTCTATAAACAGTCACTTGTTGGATACTATGAAGTAATTTATAGGAAATAATTTTTAGCCCAATTCTATCTTTAAAACAATTTTATATTGTACCAGCTTTGTATCAAAAAAAGCTGGTTTTTATTTTTTTTATAAATGTAAAAAAGTAAGTAATCTCTACTTACTTTTGCTCTACTATTTTTGTATGCTCTTTATTTCGAAATTCGCTATATTAGGTTCTACAAAGTCACTTTCTTTAACATTGTTAAATTCATATTTAAATTCTCTCGGTTCTTCATATTGTTTAGTACCTTCTGAATTTTCATATTCACTTGCTACAGCGCTAACTGGTATTCCTAATTCTTTATCAATATATACCCCTGAAGGATAATAATTATAAATACCATTAAAGTTTGATATAAAATAACAATTCTTCCCATTAACTTTAGTTGTAGATATCGAACAAGTTAAAGAATTTCTTAATAAATCCCATAAATTATCTGTATGTAATACATCTTGCATTTCTACTAAAATTCCAATATTTTGATTTAAATATGCTGTATTATTTTCATTACTATTTACATATATATTCGATATATATCTAGTACCATATTCGTCTTCAGATACTTTTTCTTTTGTATATATCGTAATTGTTTGATAATTTTCATCATCTATACTACTAAGTATTAATTTTACTTTATCTTCGAGTTTAAATTTTTCAATTTTTTCATATGTTCCATAGTTATATTTATATTCTATAGAATGATAATTATTTGATTTAGCTGTTTCTTCTGATTTACTTGATAAATTTGATATAATTATCATTTTTCTTGCTGTAATTGTTATAAAAATTATTAATATACTAATTATTATTAATTTAAATAAAAATAATCGTTTTTTGTATTTTTTAAAAAAGTTAATTTCTCTTTGTGTTGATTTTTCTATATTGCTTTCTAGATTTATATCCATCTGCTTATAAATTTCATTACATTCATCACATTTTTTTAAATGTTCGTTTATAAATTCAGATGTTTCATTACTAGTTAGTTTTTCAATATAATTTGGCAATAAATCTTGAACAATCTTGCATTTATTATTTGCTTTCATATTCTTTTTCCTCCTTCAATTTTTCTTTTCCTCTGTAAAAAGTTATTCTTGCCCAATTTTCTGTCTTGCCTAAAATGTCACCTATTTCTTTAAAACTTAAATCGCCAATTATTCTTAAATAAATTACTGATTTCATTTGTTCATTAAGATTGTCTATTCTTTGGTATAATGTTTTTTTATTTTCCTTAAATATTATATTTTCTTCCATGTCAATTTTTGTTTGTATTGATAAATATTCTTCTTCACTAATCTCTTTTATCTTTTTACTTTTTTTCAATTCATCATACCACAAATTTTTAGCGATTTGGCATAACCATACAGATGTTTTACAATCATTTTTAAATATATTAATTTTTTGTATTGCTTTATAAAAAGTTTCTTGTGTTAGTTCTTCTGCAGTATCTTCATTATGTGTTAAGCATACTAAGTACTTATATACTGTTTGGAAATGTTCTTTATACATTGATTCAATATCGTGCACAATTTTGTCCTCCTCACATATAAGACGATTCAAAAAACAATTTGTTACAAAAGTTTTAATAATTTTATCTTTTCTTAGTTAAAATAACTACAAAAACTATTAAATTGAATGAATTTTAAGATATCATCAACAAACAATTTTATTCAGATTTATTTAGATACAAACGTTTATTTTTGAATTATTAAACATATACTACTTTGATTTCCTATTAAATCTTCTAAGTAATAACTTGTATACAATTTAACTGGTGAATTTGTCACATAATATTTTAATTATTACTATATATTAACTCATTAAAATAAAAATTTATGGTATTTTTAACTTTTCTCTTTAATAGTTTGTAATGAGGTGATTTGTATAGTATTAGAAAATTATAATTTATCAAATACAAAAGTAAAAGTTCACAATGATTATTTTGTTAGTGATATTAATTTACAAAAGGACTATATAAATAGAGTTTTCATACACTTACTAGAAAAAATAGCTAACAAATAGCATTTTGTATATTGTAATTTTTTCATAGTTTAAATATAATTATCTAAGTATATGTAAAAATTGCGAGGAAAGGAGGAAATGTGCAAACTAATGGCACATATGCAATTTATTTACGTAAATCAAGAGAAGATTTAGAAGCCGAAAAATATGAAGAAGGCGAAACTTTAGCAAGACATGAAAAAATATTAACAACTTTAGCAAAAAAAAGAGGACTAACTATTGGAAAAATATATCGAGAAATAGTAAGTGGTGAAACAATTAGCGAAAGAAAAGAAATGCAGAAACTATTAAAAGATGTCGAAAATGAAATGTGGACTGGTATATTAGTTGTTGAGGTTGAAAGACTTGCACGTGGTGATACTTCTGACCAAGGTAGAGTTGCAAAGGCATTTAAATATTCACACACTCAAATTATTACTCCTGTAAAAACATACAATCCAGACAATGAATTTGATGAAGAATATTTTGAGTTTGGCTTATTTATGTCAAGACGTGAATATAAAACTATCAATAGACGATTGCAAAGAGGTCGAGAATTATCTGTAGCAGAAGGTAATTTTATTGGAAATATTCCACCCTTTCGGATATAAAAAAATCAAATTAACTAATAAAAAAGGATATTCTTTGAAAATAAATGAAAATGAAGCATTTATTGTTAGAGAAATTTTTAAATTATATTCTATTGAAGGTAATTCTATAAGCTATGTAACACGAAAGTTAAATGATATGCACCTAAAACCCAGAATTTCAAATGAATGGAATATTTCCTCTATAAGAGATATTTTAGGTAATCCTACCTATATTGGTAAAATTGTTTGGAATAGACGAAAAGAAAAAAAGAGAACTAAAAATGGACGCATAATTAAAAGTAGACCTCGTAATCCTAATTACTTAATTTATGATGGTTTGCATGAACCTATTATAGATATTAATACTTGGAATATAGTTCAAGAAAAACGAAAACAAAATACACCTAAAATTACACACAATGACACTATAAAAAATCCACTTGCACGGTATAGTATTTTGTGAAAAATGTGGAAGACCAATGCAACGAAGACCCTATAATAAAAAGAGTGTACCAGCTACGCTAATATGTCCTAACTTAAAATGTACCAATATTAGCTCTAAGCTTTATATTGTAGAAGATAAATTAATAGAAGCACTAAAAATTTGGCTTGCAAATTATAAGTTAAATTATAATTTAAAAGATACTACTAATAATGATAATAACAAATTATTAAAACATTCAGCTTTATCAATTGAAAAAGAAATAAAAAAAGAAAATGAAAAATTAAACAAACTCTATGACTTTTTGGAAAATGGCATTTATAGTAGTGAAGAATTTATTAGTCGTTCTAAAACTATAAAAGAAACTATTAAAAATTTAGAAACAAAATTAAATGAATATTCTACTACTTTAAATAATAATGAAAAATCACAGTCTGAAAAGAAATCAATAATTCCTAAATTAGAGAATGTAATTGATTTATATTATAAATTAGAAACAGCTGAAGATAAAAATATATTATTAAAAAGTATTCTTGCGAAAGTTACATATCTAAAAACTGAAAAAGCAATAAAACACAATTCAGACCCTACAAATTTTGAATTAAATATATACCCTAAACTTCCCAAAATATAGCTTTATTAGAAAGCCAATGACTATTTGCAGTTTTTACATATAGTCATTGATAACATTAGCGTGCAGTCGAATTAGCTCACTTAGAAATGGTTGGAAGTATTGTTCATCAACTAACAAAAAATGCTTCTATAGAAGAAATAGAAAAAGCTGGACTGTCTGCTTATTACACAGATCATGGGGTTGATGTATATCCACAATCTGCTTCTGGTGTTCCTTTTACAGCTGCATATTTAGCTTGTAAAGGTGATGTTATTGCAAATTTACAGGAAGACCTTGCTGCAGAACAAAAAGCCCGTGCAACTTATGAAAAACTAATAGATTTATGTAGAGATGAACCCGATGTTATAGACCCTCTTCGTTACCTAAGGCAAAGAGAGATTGTCCATTTCCAAAGATTTGGTGAAGCTTTACGTGGTGTTCAAGATAAACTTGCTGAGAAAAAGTTTTATATGGATTGCGATATTAAGAAATCTAATGACTGTGATTGCAATAATTAGAATATATCTTTCGCTATTCTTAAACCTTATGATAAGCATAAAAGAAAGCCCCTTTAATTTGGGGCTTTTTTGTTTTATATTTTGGAAACCATTCTCCTTATTCTTCTATTTATTAGATTAAAACCTAAGCTTTCATAGAATTTTATTAATTTATCATTTTTAGCTACTAAAGAAACTTTCTCATATCCTTTCCTTTTAGCCATTCTTCTAATTTTTTCTATCATTATTTTTGCATATCCATTTCCTCTGTATTCCTTTTTTATGGCTATGTTAGATATATAAAATTCATCCATTTCACATTCTCTAAATAAAAAATAATCTCTAATTGAAGAATAAATATATCCTAGTTTATTTAAAAAACCTTTTTGAATTTTTACAACTTTCTTTTCACTGTTAATTGTTAACCTATCAATATCTTTTCCTTCAATTAATAATGCCATACCAATTAACTTATTATCTTTTCTTGCGACAATAAAATTCTTTAATGAGAATCTGTTATTTCTAATTTTCATTAGATTTTCTAATACTTCTTTCTTTTCTAATTCAGTTCCATATCCCCATTCAAGTTCTGGCTCTGGCTCTGTAATGTAAATTAATTCTGTAATTTCTTTAATGTCTTTTCTTGTTGCCTTTTTTAGAGTAATATTACTCGAGGCACTTTTCATTTTAAACACTCTCCAATTCTTTTTTCTTTTAGTGTTTTTATTTAACTGATAACACAATACTCAGTTTTTTTCTTAATTGCTATGTGAATTTGATAATCACTCTCCCTGTAAACTATTATATTGTATATTATAACATATTTTTGAATATGGAGCAAATTTTATTCTTTTACAATTACATACTAACTATTTTTTCCCAAGGTAAATAGTCTTTTCCAAAATGTCCATAATTAGTTGTTTTAGCAAAAATTGGAGTTTGTAAATCTAAGTATTTTATAATTCCGTTTGGAGTTAAATTAAATTTTTCTTTTATTTTATTTATAATTTCTTCCTCTTCAATTTTATTTGTTCCAAATGTATTTATATAAATAGATAATGGCTCTTCAATTCCTATTGCATAAGATAACTGAATTTCACATTTATCTGCATAACCATTCGCTACAACATTTTTTGCTATATGTCTTGCCATATATGCTGCAGATCTATCTACTTTTGTAGCATCTTTTCCAGAAAATGCTCCTCCTCCATGTCTTGCATATCCACCATATGTATCTACAATAATCTTTCTACCAGTAAGACCTGTATCTCCTAAAGGTCCTCCTATTACAAATCTTCCTGTTGGGTTTATATATATCTTTGTTTTTTCATCAATCATTTTCTCTGGAATAATCTTATTTATAACATAATCTTTTATGTCCTTTTTTAATATATCCATATCTATATTGTCTAAATGTTGAGTAGATATTAATATGTTCTCTATTCTTTCTGGTACATCATTTTTATATTCAACTGTTACTTCTGTTTTACCATCTGGTCTTAAATATGGTATTATTTTTTCTTTTCTAACATCTGTTAATCTTTTCGCCAATTTATGTGATATATCTAAAGCATATGGCATATAATTTTCTGTTTCGTTTGTAGCAAAACCAAACATTATTCCTTGGTCCCCAGCACCACCAATGTCTACTCCTAATGCAATATCATTACTTTGTTTAGTAATATTAATATCTACTTCGCAAGTTCTGTAATCTATGTCTGTTTCTTTGTTGTCAAAGCCAATTTCCTTAATTGTATTTCTTACTATTTCTTCTATGTTTACAATTGCATTTGATGTTAATTGTCCTGCAACAGCTATTTTATTGCTAGATGCAAATGTTTCAACTGCAACTCTTGAATGTTTGTCTTGTCTTAAACATTCGTCTAATATTTTGTCAGATATATAATCACATAATTTATCTGGATGTCCTTCTGTTACACTTTCTGATGTAAAATAATAATTTTTCATATTTTTCTCTCCTTTTTATTTATTTTTTAATAAATTTTTAAAATTCCATATTCCTATAACCAAAAAATATAGATACCATTTTCATGGTACCTATACTAAACATTTATATAAAATTTCTTCTAACTCACTTGTATCAACTACCGACTCTATGCAAGCATTTAGCATATTTGTGGGCGTTGTTTTAGTTAAGTCTAATTCATACCCGTTTTTCATTGCTAGCTCTCTTATAAATTCTCTTATTGCTCTACCATTTCCTTCTCTAAACGGATGTAATACATTTAACTCTGCCATATAATATGCTAATTTTTTTGCTAATTCTTGTTTAGTTAATCCTTCTAAGTATTTTTCTGCCTTTAATTCGTCTAATAATTTTATTAATTCTTGTTCTATATATTCCCACTCTGCAAATCTAAAGTTACCTTTTGCAATGTTTTCACTTCTGAAAAGCCCTGCAAAATTATATATATCGTCAAATAGGAATTTATGGATATTCGTAAAATGATAAATATCAAATTTTCCTATTATTTCTTTTTGTCTTAAAATAAATAGTTTAGTTAAAACTATTTTTCTTTCGTAGTCATATAATTTTTCTTTATCTTTTATATTTAATTTGTTTTTTAATATATCTGTATTTTCATAACAGTATATAGAATTTCTAGCTTCATATAAATCATACATAAAACCAGCTCCTTATAAAGACATTTTCTTTATTTTATTTATCATATCTTGTTCTGTTATTTTTTGTTCTTTGTAATCTCTTAACAAAGATATGTCCTCTTCTGTTACATACATATCCTCTATTGCTAGATCTTGCTTTAAATTTTCTATATCAAATTTAAATTTTTTTTCATTAAACATATCTTTTCTCCTTATAACATACTACTTTTTTATTATACCATATTTTCTCTAAAATATCAATATTTTAAAGTCTTTAGTCAGATTTTATGTATACTTTTTTTTATGAATAAATATTCCCAAACACACAATAAATTTCCATTATACATAAAAGGACTGTATAAATACAGTCCTCTATTTTTTACTAAATCCTACGTATTTAGTTTTCTTAGAAAATGCTAAAATTGCTTCAAATATTGGACCTAATAACCATAGTCCAAAACCAAATCCTATTCCTTTTTTGAATCCTTCTGCTAAAGTAAATTTAGTATAAATATTTATAATTGCTAATGCAAACCATCCTACTACTGGCACCAATACTAATAGTAATACCCATGGTGAAACATCGCTTATTTTGTACATAACTACATCTCTATATATTGGTATTAGAGAAGCCCAACCATTTTTTCCTGCTTTTTTATATATTCTCCATCTAACAATAATATTATATATTATTAATATAACAATTACCCACATAATTGTTTTAACTATAGAAAAAGCCATTATAACATTTATTCCTAAAGATAATTTATCTGTTGTAGTCATATCTTTTTCTATATTATTTAATATTTCTGATGGACTTTTTCCCTCTTCTAATTGTTTTTGTATTTCGTCTATATTTATATCTTCAGAAAGTATTTTATTTAACTGTTTTTCGTCAACAGATTTTAAAACGTTAGTTCCTGAATCTATAACATTTTCACTTATACCTTTTTCCACTAATAAATCTTTATTTTTTTCTATTTCGCTTGCAATTTCCTCATTGCTGTAGTCTTCACTTAAGTCTTTATAAACTTGCAAAACATCATAAATATCTAAATTTCCTTTTGTACTTGACTCTATTAAACTTTTTATATCTTCTAAATTATTTACTTCTACTGTGTTATTCGCCATTGTAAATGTCATACAAAAACTTATTGCTATAGTTAAAATTATACTTACTATTATTTTTCTTTTCATTTGATTGTTCCTTCCTTTTTCATATTAATTAGTTACATTATTATTAAACTATATTTTTTATTTTTTAGCAATAGTTTTATATTCTATTTAATAATTCTTTAACAAATTTCCACATTTTTTTTGTAGACTTTATAGATAATCTTTCGCTTGGGCTGTGCACATCGTAAGTGTTTGGACCTATGCAAATATATTCACAATTTTTCTTTTTGCTAATAAAAAATCCTCCTTCTACAACACCTTGTGATATTACTTCTTCCATTTCTTCATTAAAAAGATCCTTGTAAACTTCTTTACATTTGTTTGCTAAAATATTGTTTTCCTTTTTTGGTACTCCTTTCAAATTTTGCTTCCATACTATTTCTATTGCATATTTTTTTATTAATTCTTCCAATTTTTTTAAATATTCGTCTTCATATTTTTGCACATTGCTTCTTTCAGAAAATTCTATTTCTATATATTCTTTATTTGTAGTTATCTTAGCCATATTTCCAGATTGTAAAACATTTCCTTTACCATCTTTTTCTATAGCTCCATTTTGAAATTCTTGAATGAACTTTATAATTTTATTGCTTGTTTTTTCATCTATTGTTTCTGCAATATCTTTATCTTCATTAAATTTTATTATTACATTTTCGCCAAAAAATTCTCTTTGCTTCTTTATTTCTTCTTCTATAATATTTTTTGCATTTATATCATTTGTAACAAATTTTATACAAACATTTCTTGGTATAACATTTACTCTACTTCCACCTTCTATATATGCAATTTTTGTATCTTTTAACTTACTTATTATTTCTATTCCTAGCTTTATTGGATTTCCTCTTCTTTCATCTCCTATGTTTCCTCCTGAGTGTCCTCCTTTAAAATTATCATATATTATTTCAAATCCAGCTTCACTATTTTTATTAGTAGTATATTTTATTTTTCCCTTCCACTCATTGCATTCTGCAGAACTTACTAATATTTTTCCTTCTTTTCCATTATCTAGTGAAATTATTCTATTACTTTCTATATTGTTTAAATCTAAGTTTATTGCACCTTTCATTGTGGTTTCCTCTTCAGAAGTAAATATACATTCTATTTTAGGAGTTTCTATTTTTTTACAATCTAGTACTGCTAGCATAATTGCAACTCCTATGCCATTATCTGCTCCAAGAGTTGTGTCTTTAGCTTTTATAAAATCCTCCTCTACATATAAATTTAACTTATCTTTAGAAAAATCATGTTTACTTCCTACTGTTTTCTCACATATCATGTCTGTATGAGCTTGTAAGGCAATAGGTTTTTCTTCTATTTTACTATTACTTGCTTCTTTTGTTATTACTATATTTTTATAATTATCTACATAATATTTTAATTTTCTATCTTCAGCAAATTTTCTTAAGTATTCTACAATTTTATCTTCTTCACCGGATTTTCTTGGAATATTACTTATTTCTTCAAAAAACTTCATAACTTTACATGGTTTAATTTCTTTTAACATAATTATCCTCCTTTTATTTTAAATATCTTTTTAAAAATTCTTTTGTTCTTTCTTTTTTTGGATTTTCTATAACTTCTTCTGGTTTTCCTTCTTCTACAATTTCTCCTTTGCTCATAAAAATAACTCTATCTGCAATTTCGCGTGCAAAACCTATCTCGTGTGTTACTATAACCATTGTTCTTCTTTCTTTTGCTAGTTGCTTTACAACCTTTAAGACCTCTCCTACAAGTTCCGGATCAAGTGCACTTGTAGGCTCATCCATAAAAATAATTTTTGGGTTTATAGCGAGTGTTCTTGCTATAGAAACTCTTTGTTGCTCTCCACCAGATAAATTACATGGATATTGGTTTATTTTTTGTTCTAATCCCATTCTTGCTAATATTTTTATTGCCTCTTCTTCTGCTTCTTTCTTTGGCTTATTTAATACTTTTGTCATAGCTTCTGTTACATTTTCCAAAACTGATAAATGAGGAAATAAATTAAAATTTTGAAATACCATTCCACATTCCAAGTTCATTTTGTTTAATACTTCTTTCTCTGAATATATTATTTTTTTGCTGTCTTTCTTATTTTCTTTTACCATAGAATCTCCACAAATTGTTATATTTCCACCATCCATTTTTTCTAATTGATTTATAATTCGTAAAATTGTAGATTTTCCAGATCCTGAAGACCCTATTATTGCTAATGTTTCTCCTTCATTTACAGAAAATGAAACATTTTTTAAGGCGTAATTTTTGTTATATGTTTTTACTAAATTCTCTACTTTTAAAATTTCTTTCATCTTTTTTCTCCTTTATTAAGTTATTGTATAATAACTATATTTTTTCTCTGTTTTACTAAACACATATGTAATTATTGTACATAAAATTAAATACATTAATCCTGCAACACATAATGGTACTATAGAGAATTGATAACTTGCTTGCTTTTGAGCCAATGCAAATATCTCTGTTATACCTATTATTTGTGCTAGTGATGTAGTTTTTATTAATGATATTACCTCATTTGACATTGCTGGTAATATTCTTTTTATAATTTGTGGTAATAATATTCTAAAAAATGTTTGTGTTTTACTAAATCCTAGTGTAAATGCTGCTTCCTTTTGTCCTTTTGGTATGCTTAATATTCCACTTCTAAATATTTCCGCAAAATATGCTGCATAATTTACTACAAATGCAATTATTATTGCTACAAATCTATCATAATTAATTTTAAATAAATAATATGGTGCAAAATATATAAAAATTATTTGTAACATCATAGGTGTTCCTCTTATAATTAATATATATAGTTTTGTTATATTACTTAATATTTTATTTTTAGAATTTCTTGCCATTGCTATTAATATTCCTACTGGAATTCCTAGTACTAGTGTAAGTATAAAAATTAGCAAAGTTGTTCCTAGTCCTTCAGATAGTATTTTTACTAAGTTAAAAAAGTTTTCCATTATTTTTCCCCCTAAACTGTTAAGTCTTTTCCAAACCATTTTTCAGATAATTCTTTTAGTTTTCCTTCTTGTTTTAATTCTTCTAGGGCTTTTTCTACTTTATCTTTTAATTCTGTATTTCCTTTTTTAAATGCTATCACCATTCCTTTAGATTCTTCACCTATTCCTGTTGCATCAAATGTTTTAAATTCCTTATTTTGTTTTTCTATAATATAGTTTCCAGAAATTTGGCTCATATAAACTGCATCTATGTTTCCTGTTTCTAAATCCATTAATGCTGTTAGATAATCTGTATATCCTATTATTTCGCCTAATTCTTTTCCATAGTTAGATTCGTTTAATCTCTTTTCCTGTGTAGATCCACTTTGTACTCCAATTTTTTTACCTTTTAATTCATATTGATTTTCATAATTTGAGCCTTCTTTTACAACAAACATAGATTTGTCTTTAACATATGGTTTACTTAATGTCATAGCATTATTTCTATCTTCTGTATACCCAAATCCATTCCATATACAATCGATATTTCCTGAATCTAATTCTTGTTCTTTAGCTGCCCAAGATATTGTTTGAGTTTTTAATTTCATTCCCATCTTTTTGCAAACTTCATTTGCTAAGTCAATGTCAAATCCTACTAGTTCATTGTTTTCATTTCTATATCCCATTGGTGGAAAACTATCATCCATTCCTAAAATAAAAGTATTTTCATCTTTTGGTTTGTTTATTGAAATTCCTAATATAATCCCTATTATTACTATAATCCCTATTATAATTAAAATTTTTTTATTCATTTTTCTACCTCCTAATATTTTATTACTTTAAATCTTTTTGCACCTTTGTGCCTATCTTTTAACTTGGAAAACATTAAATTAAAATGTCGCGATTCATTTTAATTTATATGAAAAAAAGACCTTAAAGATACTAAATTAGTACCTTTAAGGTCTTAAAACAATAAAGGCACAAGCACTTAAAGCCTGTGCCTTATATAGACACAAGCTTAACAGTGATGATGATTTAATCCTTTATTGTTTAATATATTTCTCATAAAAAGCTCTCCTTTTTTAATTGCTTATTAGCATACTATGTTTTTTTTATTTTGTCAATGCTTTCTTATAAATTTTTGAATTCTAAGTGAAGTTTCATTAAAATATTTAGCTCATATTATTCCTCTAAGTTGTCATTATAGAATTTATTTCTGCAATACTTTTTAGCAAGTCCTCCTTTGCTTGTTTCTTTATAATGACTTCCTAAATCCTTTCCTGTTTCATACATTGTTTCTATTACTAGATCAAATGATATTTTACTGTCTTTATATAAAAATGACGCCATATTAGCAGAATCTATTGCTCTTACTGCAGCTACTGCATTTCTTTCTATACATGGTATTTGTACATATCCATAAATAGGATCACAAGTTAATCCTAAATGATGCTCCATTGCTATTTCTGCAGCACATTCTATTATATCTATATTATATCCTTTTATATGTGCATATGCTGCTGCTGCCATAGAACAAGCTGTTCCTATCTCTGCTTGACATCCACATTCAGCTCCACTAATTGAAGCATTTTCCTTTACTAAATTTCCTATTAGTCCAGCTACCGCCAATCCTTCTATTATACTTTTTTCACTTATATTTTCTTGTTTATATAAATAATATAATACAGCTGGCAAAACTCCAGAAGCTCCACACGTTGGCGCTGTTACAATCATTTCTCCAGAAGCATTTTGTTCACTTGTAGCATAAGCATATGCTGTTAGCAATCTTATTCTTTTTAATTCAAACGTTTCTTCTTTTACAGTATTATATAAGCTTTTTGCCTTTTTAGATATCTTCAACTTTCCTGGTATGATTCCTTCTATTTCCAATCCTTCTTCTAATGTTTTTTTCATTGTTTCCCATACAATGTTTAAATATTCTATTATCTCTTTTCCTTCTTGCAAAATTACATATTCTAATAAAGAAATTTTATTTTTTATACAATATTTTTTTATTTCTGTATATGTCGTAAGATTGTATATATTTTTTTCTTCTTTAAGAAGTTCCCCTTCTATCTGAATACTTCCTCCACCTATTGAATATGCTGTAAATCTTCCTAGCTCTTCTTTGTTTTTATATGCTATTAAATCCATTGTATTAGGATGTTTTAGTTCTTTTATCTCTTTATTAAATACTATTTCTACATTATTTTTTTCTAATGCCTTTAATATTATTTTATCTGTTAAATGTCCTCTTCCTGTATACGCTAATGATCCATATAATATAATTCTATATAAATCTGCTTCAGGATATTTCTCTTTTAGCAACAATGCTGCTTTCTTTGGACCCATTGTATGTGAACTAGATGGTCCATTTCCTATTTTATATAATTCCTTTAATGATTTCATTTTTTTCTCTCCTCCTAATAAGTATACCATATATATTCTAAATTTTACAAATCTCTTAAAAGTACAACTTTCTACAGTTGTACTCAGATAAAAACATAAAAATATTACTGTATCTTTTACATAAATATTACATTTTTATAACATTTTTTATTTTTTGAATAAAATCTTGCAATAGAAAATATAATATTATATAATACCAATATAGTAATTTATATTCCTCTTTAGCTCAGTTGGTAGAGCGCTCGGCTGTTAACCGATAGGTCGTTGGTTCGAGTCCAACAAGAGGAGCCAAAAAAATAAGCTGTAACAGCTTATTTTTTTTATTCTCTTTTCTCAGAATTAGCTAATAATGTTTTCATTTTTAATAAATTCCACTTTAGAGTCATTTTCTCCAATAGTTAAGTATTCTAACAAACTTCTATTTGTTCTGTTAAAATTAACTATTTCAGCTCTTTTATTACATCTTTTATAAGTGTTTTGGAAATATTATCTGCTACTTCAGGAAATATTTTGTATAAAGAAAATCCTAATTTTTCTTCTATTTCATTTTGCACTTTAAATATTTCTCTTAAATTTTTTTCAGATACATCTGTTATTCCATATCTTAACATACTTTCAGTTCTTCTTCTTTCTACTGTATTTATACCAGTTGCACTTCCCATATTATCTGCAATTTGCAATATTTTATCATATATATTAAATCCATTTTTATTTATATAATCACTAATAAATTCAATTTCATTTCTTGTAAGATTTGTATTTTCTTTTGTTAGATTAGGTTTTACCAAGCTTCTAGAATAGAATGTATGTGTTAAACATACTCTTGCTTCTTCTTTATATCCCTGTTCTTCTAAGAAATTGTATCCTTCTATAATATGTCTTAATCCTACATGTTCTTTCTTTCTTCTTCCTATATCGTGTATCAATCCTAATACATACGCCTTTTTACTAGCTAATTTTAATTGTTCTGCTAATCTTTCTGCAACAATTGCTACATTAATAGAATGTTTTATCCATAAATCTTTATTTTTTCTTGGTGCATCTTCTAAAAAACTATATGCTTTTTCTATTGATAATATTTCACCTTTATTTTCCATTATGTGCTCCCTCCATTTTCTTGATTATATATTATAAGTTTTTTTTCTGCAATTATTGATTGTAATTTCTATTAAACAATTATATAATTTTGTTATATGGAGGTATGTATATGAATATTGGTTTTTATCCTGGAAGTTTTGATCCATTTACAAATGGTCATTTACATGTAGTAAAGTCTGCAAGTAAATTATTTGATAAAGTAATTATTGGTATTGGTGTAAACTCTGTTAAAAGTCGTCGTTTTCCAAAAGAATTAATGGAAAGTGCTATAAAAGAATGTTTAATAGATGAAAAATTGTATAATGTAGATGTTATCTCTTATGATAATTTATCTATAGATGCTGCAATTACATACAACTGCAACTATATCATAAGAGGTCTTAGAAATGATATGGATTATCACTATGAATAAAATATTGCACAAATTAACGAAGAGTTATCAAATTTAGATACAATATACATAAGAGCTGGCAAGTTTGGCTTTATAAGTTCTACAATGATAATGGATTTTATTAATAATAATAAAGATATTTCTAATTATGTTCCTAAAGCTATTATTAAAAATTTAAATTCTCTTTCATAAAATCATATTTTTAAATTTTTTAGTATATAATTTTTATAAAATTTAATACTTTAATTTTATATTAATCCAAAATGCTTAAATTTGCATAATAAAAGACTGTCCTTTGTGTAGTACAGTCTTTTATTATTTAAATATCATAAAAATATGTAGTTTCTAAATCTGCTTCATGAAGTAATAATGCAATTGGGTATTTTTTATATGCTTGTCCAATTGTTGAATACATTTCTTTTGGTTCAGTAAATCCCATATGCCATCTAATTGCATATTTCTCTTCTACTGTTAATTTTATATATTCACTAATCATCATAACTGATTTTTCACCATGGCCATATGGAATTGTATCTTCTATAGTATAATAAGGTACTTTCTCCCATACACCTAAATCATTCTTAGCATTTCTATAATCTACTTTATAGAAATTTGCTTTACATATATCATGTAATAATGCAATTATTATTATACTGTCTTGTGAAACATTTAATTCTATAGGACAATTCTTTACTTTTTCTGATAAAATTTTATACACATTTAGACTATGTTCTAAAAGCCCACCTTCATAACTACCATGAAACCTAGTACTAGCTGGTGCTTTAAAAAAATCTGATTTTTCTATAAAATTTATTAATTCATCTATTCCTTCTCTATTTATAGATTTTAATAACATTAAGAATTCTTCTTTCACTATTAATATACCTCCATTTATTATTTTGTTTAATATTTTAGCAAATTTCCTACATATATGCAATATTTATCTTTTAATGTTCATCTTCTATAAAATTTAAAATATCTTTGTATACTATTTTATTGTTTTTCTCATTTAAAATTTCATGTCGCATATTTTCATAAAGTTTTGACTTTACGTTCTTATATCCTCTATCAGTCATAAATTTAATTAAAGATTTAAATTTCTTTTCGTTTTGTATAACTTTGTCATTCATTCCTGCAATTATATAAATAGGTAAATTCTTATTTTTCATATTCCAATTATTTTTCTTAAATGAATTTATCATTAATTTATATAAATTAATAAATCCGTTAGTTGTAAATATATATCCACATAGTTCGTCTTTATTATATTTTTTTACACTATCTTCATTCAGGCATATCCATCCATTTTTATTCTTTATATTTTTATTATAATTTCCAAATGTTATATTATTTAATAATTTATTTGGTTTATTTTTCTTATAAAATATGTTTAAAAATTTTGCTATAATCAAACCTAAAAATGTCATTTTATTTTCTGTTGGAGGACCGCTTAAAATTAATTTATCTATTTTGTCATCGTATTTTTTTAGATAACCTCTTGCAACTAATGTTCCCATACTATGTGCAAATAAATTTATCTTTAAGTTGGGATATTTTTCTTTTACATATTTAGTAACTTGATATAAATCTTCTATAATGTAATTAATATCTTCTGTATAAAAATAACCTAAATCACTTTTACTTTTTACGCTAGCTCCATGTCCTCTATGATCATGGATTACACATATATAACCATTTTCGGATAAATATTTCATAAATTCATAATATCTTTCTTTGTGCTCTGACATTCCATGTGATATTTGTATTATTCCTTTTGGTTTTATTTTTGGCTCTAGAATAGCAGCTTCTAACTTTAACTTGTCTTTCTCTGAGACTATATTTTCTATTTTCATTTACAACCTCCAAGCTTCTTATAATATTCTGTATAAAAAAATAGATATTTATCCGTATTCCAGACAAATATCTATTTACCAATTATACTATTAAAAATAGTTCATATATGGCTCCTCTTGTTGGACTCGAACCAACGACCTATCGGTTAACAGCCGAGCGCTCTACCAACTGAGCTAAAGAGGAATATAAAATCTAGCGAAAGCCTATCTTCCCAACAAGGTAACTCGTAAGTATTTTCGGCACATTAGAGCTTGACTTCTGTGTTCGGTATGGGTACAGGTATTTCCTCTATGTATCTTCACTAGAAATTCTTCGTATGCTTCTTTTAGCACACTCAAAAATACATAGAATAAAACTTCTTCCTAGAGCTTAATTTGTGGTTAAGCCCTCGATCTATTAGTATTGGTCAGCTTAATACATTACTGTACTTACACCCCCAACCTATCTACCATGTAGTCTTCATGGGATCTTACTTGCTTTTGCAATGGGATATCTTATCTTAAGGTGGGCTTCACACTTAGATGCTTTCAGCGTTTATCCCTTCCATACTTAGCTACTCAGCCGTGCCACTGGTGTGACAACTGATACACCATCGGTATGTCCATCCTGGTCCTCTCGTACTAAGGACAGCTCCCTTCAAATATCCTACGCCTGCGACAGATAAGGACCGAACTGTCTCACGACGTTCTGAACCCAGCTCGCGTACCGCTTTAATGGGCGAACAGCCCAACCCTTGGAACCGACTTCAGCTCCAGGATGCGATGAGCCGACATCGAGGTGCCAAACCTCCCCGTCGATGTGAACTCTTGGGGGAGATAAGCCTGTTATCCCCAGGGTAACTTTTGTCCGTTGAGCGACGGCATTTCCACTCACTACCGCCGGATCACTAAGCCCTACTTTCGTATCTGCTCGACTTGTCAGTCTCCCAGTTAAGCTTCCTTCTGCCTTTACACTCTTGCGCACGATTTCTGTCCGTGCTGAGGAAACCTTTGGGCGCCTCCGTTACTCTTTAGGAGGCGACCGCCCCAGTCAAACTGCCCACCTGACATTGTCCCCTGACCAGTTCATGATCACAGGTTAGAATTTCAATAATTTAAGAGTGGTATCCCAACGGCTACTCCACAAATGCTGGCGCACTTGCTTCTTCGTATCCCACCTATCCTGTACATAAATTACCAAAACCCAGTATCAAGCTGCAGTAAAGCTCCATGGGGTCTTTCTGTCTTGTCGCAGGTAACTAGCATCTTCACTAGTACTACAATTTCGCCGGGTACATTGTTGAGACAGTGTTCAAATCATTACGCCTTTCGTGCGGGTCAGAACTTACCTGACAAGGAATTTCGCTACCTTAGGACCGTTATAGTTACGGCCGCCGTTCACTGGGGCTTGAGTTCTGTGCTTCGTAAGTTTTTACTAACACTTCCCTTTGACCTTCCAGCACTGGGCAGGCGTCAGCTCCTATACTTCATCTTTCGATTTAGCAGAAACCTGTGTTTTTGTTAAACAGTTGCTTGAACCTCTTCACTGCGGCCAAGTATTACCTTGGCACCCCTTCTCCCTAAGTTACGGGGTCAATTTGCCGAGTTCCTTAACAATGCTTCTCCCGCTCGTCTTAGGATCCTCTCCTCATCTACCTGTGTCGGTTTGCGGTACGGGTATTTATATACAATATCTACAAGCTTTTCTCGTCAGTGTGCTTCTTGATAATTCGTTACTTTATTTTCACTATATCTTGCGATACGAGTTTTTCCTCTTCCTCGCTTATCTTCCACTCCTGCGTCCCTTGCATCTTTTAAGTATATCTATAGTGCAGGAATTTCAACCTGCTATCCATCGGCTACGCTTTTCAGCCTCACCTTAGGTCCCGACTTACCCTGGGCGGACGAACCTTCCCCAGGAAACCT
>ENA-OROP01000178-OROP01000178.1-human-gut-metagenome-genome-assembly--contig:-NODE-178-length-75408-cov-10.480724_pt1 | contig 75408 bp, 35 predicted proteins | sample MGYA00242132_ERZ509056 | MGnify/ENA primary metagenome ERZ509056 (study PRJEB26280, sample SAMEA2338768) | human gut metagenome | biome: human gut; feature: human-associated habitat; material: faeces...
AGCAAAAGCAAACCAAGAATGGGAATACTTAAGAGGAGATGAAGCAGAAAAAAGATTAGCATTTCTAAAAGAAAAATGGGAAAGAGACTGGAATAGTAATATGCATTATGCAGAAGAAACAGGAATAGAAAAGGGAATGAAGGAAGGGAGAAAAGAAGGAGTAAAAGAAGGCAAAAAAGAAGTAGCAATAAAAATGTTACGAAAAAGAATTGATGAAGTGATGATTGCAGAAGTAACAAATTTAACTTTAGAAGAAATAGAAAAATTAAGAAATGAAGTAGAACATGAGATAAAACAATAGGAAAATGAAATGTTATAAAAATGTAAATAATGAACTGTAAAGTGGCTGTGCGTAAAGAGTACAGCCTTTTTTGTGTGTTGAAAGAAAGATATTAATATTTACAATATGAGTTAAATTATATAATATAGAATAAAGTAAAAAAAGAGATTTAATAAGAAAAATTCTGAATATTCCCATTTTAAATTATTCAGATTTTAGAACTAAAAGTAAACAGTAAAAGCGAGGGTAAAGAAATGCAAAACGAAGCGAACCGTGTAAGCCTTGGCGATGTACACACACACAAGTACGTTTAGAAAAATAAAAAGGGTAGCAAACGAGGCTACTCTATTTGGCGTTAAAAACAGGTTATGTGTAGTACTATATTTAGGAAAAAATGTAGTGCTAGATATAGCCTGTTTTGCTTGTTGTTTAAAAATTCTTTTAGAAAAAGTGTTTTTACAACAACTAGATTATGCAGATTGTAAAGAATTTTTTGGCAATTACACCAACTTGAAATTATTAAATAAATTAGAAATACAAGGAGGTGTAGCATAATGAAAAGATTTGAATTTGGTAAAAATAATAGAGATAAAAGAAATACTAATAATGTAAATAACTTAGAGAATAGCAAAAGTAAGAAAAAAATAAGTAAAGACATAAAAGCGAAATTTAGCAATTTAGAAATAAAGCCACAATTTTTAATAATAGGTTTAGTAGTAATAATAACAGTAATAAGTTTAATATATTTCATATTTTTAAAATATAGTCCAATAATGAATTTTAAATATGAAGGCTATGCAATAAAAGGAAAAGAGATAACAGAAAATTTACTTGGAGCTTCTAAAAATACTGAAAAAAGTGATACACAAAATAGCGATTCAAGTGATAATACGGAAAAAAACATAGACTTAGCAAAAATAGAAGAACAAGGAACAATATTTAAAAAATTAGGAACATATTTTATAGGGAATAAAGAAAAAATGGAAATAGACTTAAATTACCCAATATATATAAACGATAAAAATACAATATACAATTTAAGTCAAGATATAATACTAATAAGTAAAGACTTCGAAAAGATATCAGGATATCCAAACATAAGCATAACAGATGGAAAAATATATAATGGGAATAGTTTAGAAAGAGCAGATAATAAAGAATATATATTTGCAAACACAGAAGAAGGAATATATATAAATTTAAAAGAGATAAAAATAAATACAACAGCGAATGAATATACAATACCAGCAAATAGTTTAATAGTATTTGAAGAAAACGAGATAAAATACTATAGCTTAGCAGATGATATTTTATTGTTTAATAAAATAAACGATGTGGATTATAATTCTCAGGTAATAATAAAAAATATAGAAAAAAATGAACAAAATACCTTAAGTAATAATGCTCAAAAAGTGGATAACCAATACAATTACGAAGAGTTATTAACACGCTTAGGAATAATAGGAAATGCGAAAAATGATGTAGAAAATGCACAAGAAGAAATACAAAAAGAAGACACAACTGCAAAAGAACAAGAAGAAAATAAGGAAGAAAAAGAAGATAAGAAAGAAAACGAAACAACACCAAGCGAGAACAAGCAAGAAGAACCACAACAAGAACTAGAACAAGAAAACAACGAGCAAGGTAACCAAGAAAACAAATACATAAAACCAGAAGTAACAGCAGAAGAATTTACAGCAGAGGTATATTCAGCAAAAAGCACATTAACAATAAAAGATCCAACAGCAAGAATAATAGAAGCTCCAACATTTGAAATATATAAAGATGGAAAAATATATTTAAGAAGAACATATACACAAGCTGGCGAAATAATAGTAACAGGATTAGACGCAGATACAGAATACGAAATAATAGGAAAATATATATACAAAAATGAAGAAGACAAAAAAATAGAAAATACATTCTTTAAAGGAACAGTCAAAACAAAAGGATATGAAGCATTAGGAATAATAGAATTAGCGAAAGAAGAAGGAGAAATATATAATAATAAAATTCAAATAAAAAATGTAAAAATAACATCAGACTTACACAATGAAGTAATAAAAGGAATAGATACAGTAGAATTAAAAACAGGAAGTATAAAAACAGTATTAAAGAATAAAGAATTAAACGATTTAATCCAAGGAAAAGAAATAACAATAGAAAGTTCGGAAGGGCTAAAGTCTAATGAAAAAATAGAATATGAGTTAAAATTCTATGACAAAAAAGGCAAAGAATTAAAAGTAGAAAACAATAAAGGAAAAACAAGAACATCAAAGCAAGAGCCAAAAGTAACAATAAAAATAAAAGAGCAAGATATTGTAAGTGTAACATTAGGAATAAAATTAGCTAATAAAGACAATGTAGATTTGGAAAACTACAAATATATAGTAAGAAAACCAAATGGAGAAATAGAAAAAGAAGAAAGATTGTCACAAAACCAAAAAGAAATAAAATTAGATGATTTAGATTCTAACCAATACTATAACCTAAAAATATATGCAAACTATGATTTAAATGACAACAAAGGAGTGCAGAAACAAGTAGAAATAGGAGATTTAGTATTTGCAACACAACCTTTATCAACACTAGGTTCTGTAGAACTAAAAGTAGAGGGGAAAGATATAACAACAGATAAAGCAACATTATCATATGAAATAGATGAAGAAAGAACAGATAAGAGATTAATACAAATACTAAATTCTATAAAAGTAGAATTAATAAATAAAAACACAGGAAAAGTAGTAAAAACAACAGAAATACAAGACGAAGAACTTCAAACGTTGAAATCAGGACAAAAGTTAGAGAAAACATATGAAAACTTAGTATCTAACACAACATACGAAATAAAAATAACAAGTAAAGTAAAACCAGGAACAAAAGAAGAAAGTGCACCAGCAACATATAATTACCAAAGCTTTACAACAGTAAAAGCGCCAGCAAAAGTAGAAATACAAAATAAATTTGTAACGAAAGATTTAATAGACTTAGATGTAAGAATAGAAGATAAAGATAATGCAATTTTAAACAATAAAGTACGAATGGAATTAAGAGACGAAAAGAATACTTTAGTTGAAACAAGTGAAGTAAAAACAAATAAAGACTGGCTAAGAAAAACATATAATAAACTAGAAGAAAATAAAACATATACACTAAAATTTTATGCAGACGAATACAATGAAGGACATACAGATGCAACATACAAAAGAAACTATTTATTAAAAGAAATAGATATATTAACAGAAGAAGGAATTACAGGAAAGATAGATTTAAAAAGTATGTTAAAGAAAACAACGGGCAAGAATTTAGTGGACCCAGATTCTAAAATTAAGTGGTATACACCATTTGTTGGAACTGGTGGATATTATGATAAAAGCTATGATAAAGAAACTAATACAGTAATGCTAGGTGTAGGGACAATAAATAGTAATCAAAGCTATGTATATGATTTACGTGAATACATAGGAAAAGAAATAACTATATCATTTAAGATAAAAAAAGATGAAGGTATACGAGCATATATACAAAACAGTAAAATAAGAGGACAGAAATTAGAAGAAATTAAAAATATTGAGAAAGATAGTTATAAAGAATATAAGAAAACACTAGTAGTAAATGATACAGGTTATGTAGGCTTTTGGGTTTCAATGAATGCAACTAATAAAGATGGAAAGGCATATATAAAAGATTTACAAATAGAACTAGGAAATACAAAGACAAATTATGAAGAATATAAATATAATGTAGAAAGTAAGGTATTAGTAAATTTAGAAGATAAAAGGGATGAAATAATTACAAATGACTATTACATAAAAATATACGAAGATGGAAAATTAATAGATACAAAAAAATATGAGGATTTTCCAGAAAGCAATAAGCTCGAAAATGTAGAAAAAGAGTTGAATATAAAGGAAGGACATGATTATAAACTAGAATTAGCAGTAAAAATAAGGCTAAGAGATTACGTTATATCAATATTCGAATTTAACACAAAAAATGGTGAAATCTTAGGAATTAGTACTGTAGAGGAATACAAAGAAATTCAACCAGAAGGAAATTATATCGTATTAAATGATTTGGACTTTAGAAATCCTAGTACTCCTCTTGGATTTAAGACAAGCGCAGGTATCAAATTTCAAGGAAGCATAAATTTTAATGGGAAAAACATACTGAAAAAAGTAGCTAATGGAGGTGGAGATAATACTTTATTTGGATTAATTGGAGAAAAAGGAATCTTAGAAAATATAGTACTAAAATTGTATTTTATAAATACTCTTCCAAGTAATATGTATGGTCTTTTTAGTGCAAACTATGGTACTATTTCTAATATATATGTAAGTGTAGAAAAAAGTATAAAAAAGGATAATGTATTTATAACGTTACTTGGAAGTAGCAACTATGGTACAATAACCAATTTTGTTATAAATTATAAAGAACAAATATATTCAAAACATGCAGCTAGAATAATAGAAGCAAATAAGGGAACAATAGAAAACGGTTATATTTATGGAGAAAACATAAAAATACTTCGTCCAGAGTCCACTAATGCCTCAGGAATACTAGCGGTACATAATGCACAAGGAACTATAAGAAACATATATTCATTGGTTAATTATGAATCAGAAAATAATTTTGATAATAAACCAGTTTCATTAGTAGTTAATAATAATGACAAAGGGACTGTAGAAAATATTTATACAGTTGGAATAGGAAATATATATAATAAAACGTATAGTCCTAATACATATGCAGGTTATGGTAAAGTGGAGAACAGCTATTACATAAATGATATAGAATTTATCGGGAAAACTGATAAAAAAATAACTAATAAAGCGTTATGGGATAAAAGCTTCCAAAATAATATTTTAAACAGTTCAAATAACTGGGAAGTAGATGAGTTAATCGAAATGGGATATTATCCATGGATTAAATTAAATGATTGTATGCCGAGACAAGATTATATCGCACTTCCAGAAATGACAGATGCTGATTTGCCAGAAATATTATTTGCAGAAACCTTGGAAAATACAAATAATACAGCAAAAGTAAAAATAAGTATGTACAACCCAAGTGGTGAAGAAGTAAAAGAAATAAAAGTAAAGAATATAGATTGCACAATAGAAAGTCAAGAATATGCAAATGGAAAAAGTGAAGTAATAGTAAATTTAAGTAATCCAATCCAATATTTATCTACCTATTCTATACTAAGTTTTACGACTAAAGGAGCATTTAATTTAGAATATACAAAAGAGTACAAAGAAGGAGAAGTACTTATTAATATAGACTTATATAATGAAATATATACCATAGAAGATTGGTATGAAATAAAGAAAAAAAATAGTGAAAATTTCAAACTAATGACTAATTTAGATTTTAAAAATGCAGATCCAAAACAATATGCAGGAATACAATTTTATGGAATATTAGATGGTACGGGGCATACAATACAAAATATGTATATAACTAAATCATCTGGATATCCATTATTTACAACAACAAACCGTAGAACTGTATTACGAGATCTTAACATTAAAAATTATAATGCAGAATTAAGTTATAATGCAGGAATAATACAAAAAGCAGATAGAATAACAATAGAAAACTTAAACATTGATGGTGTAAATATAAAACATAATGGAAATGATACTTATGTAGGAGGGTTTATAGCAGAAGCACGAGGGGGAAGTATTGAAAATGTTACATACAAAAATTTAAATATAGAATCATATGGAAATGCAAATGTATTATACATAGGAGGTCTAATTGGAAATGGGCAGATAAATATAAATAATGTATATATGAATAATATAAATATTCAAGCTAAATGTGATAGTAAAGATACTAAAATTGGAGGACTAATAGGATACTGTGAGAATGCAATAGACAAAATAAGGAATGTATTAGTAAGTGGAAATATAACTACAAACTTAGATAATGTAGGTGGAATAAGTGGACACGGCATGGTAAATATGGAAAATGCTATAGCAAATGTAAATATAATAGCAGATAGTAGTTATGTAGGCGGTCTAATAGGAAAAACGACAGATAGTTCACTTGTATTGTATAATAATATATATATTGGAGATATTGTAAATAAAAAACAAACTGAATATATAAGTGCAATATGTGGAACAGAAAAAAATGGAGAAAATAACTATATATACTCTAAAAATAAAATTAATGGAAGAAAAGTAGAAGGATATAGAAATGTTTTAACTAAAGAAAAATTAGAGGACATAAATACTTATATTAAAATATTAAACTGGGATGATAATTATAATTATAGTGATTTAAATAATAAATTACCTTTATTGAAAAATAAAGAAAAAAATAATATATTGCCAAATCAAGAGCCAATATATATAGAAAATAAAGAATTAGACATAAAAAGTGTAGATACATTGCGAGAAGATAGTAATAGCCTAAAAATAAGAGTAGAAATAACAAATCCGCATAATTTAGAAATAACCAAATTAGAAATAGAAAATATGAATGTACAAGTTTTAGAAAAACGTAATAACAATGGGATAACTTATATAGACTTAATAGGTGTACCAACAAAATATTATGATAATTATCAGATTAAAGAAATTATGTATTTAAAAGATGGAGAAGAAATAAAAGAAAAAGCTTATTACTTAATAGAAGAAATATTTTATAAAGAAATAACAAAATATGAAGATTGGCAAAATATAGATAAAGAAAGTGGCGAGAACTATAGACTGCTTACAGATTTAGATTTTAATGGAAAAAATAATATAAATTACAATTTAAAAATAGGAAGACTAATAACAGAAGGAAACATGCATACTATAAAAAATTTGAATTTAAATGTAGGAAATTCAAATAATTTTGGATTAATAAGTACATTAAATACAAAAATGGAAAACATAAATTTTGAAAACATAAAAATAATTAATAATACCACAGTTAATTTTAGAGATTCTATTGGTATAATAGGAATTAATAGTGGAATAATAAGAAATGTTAACTTTACAAATGTAGAAATTATAGATAATGGAAATAATTTACAAAACGTAGGAATGATTGGTAGATCATATTTAGGAGAATTAAGCAATGTACAATTAAACGATATTAATATTAATGCTGGAAAAGAGAATGTCGGAGGTTTATTAGGAAAATCTTTAAACACAAAGATATCAGATATAACAGCAGATAATATTAATATAAATGCAAAAAAGAACTATGTAGGGGGGATTTCAGGCGTAATTGCTGCTGAATTCGTAGAATATCAAATATTACGTGATATAACTATTAGTAATTCAACAATTGCAGGAAATTCATATGTAGGAGGAGCTTCAGGAAAAGGTTTAAATAAAGGAAATAATATATATATAAATAATTGTGATGTAACAGGAATTAGCCATGTTGGTGGAGCTGTTGGTGACCAATCATGGAACTTAATAGAAAACGGTGTAAAAGTAGAAAATTCAAAAATACAAGGAAAGAAATATATAGGTGGAATTGCAGGAAATGGCACTGGAACAAATCAAAATTCTGTTGTTATTAATTGTTTGATAGAAGGAAATTATACAGATAGTATGTATGTGGGTGGAATTGCAGGTTATACAAATAATACTCTAAATTCTACTATTAATAATAGCCAAATAATCTCTAAAGGAATGTATGTAGGGGGAATAACTGGCGATAATGAACAATTAAATTATTGTTATGCAATAAATAGTTATATAGAAGGTTATTCTTATGTAGGAGGAATTTCGGGGCATATGGATGCTGGAAATATGGGAAACAATTACACAAACTCTGAAGTTGTTGCAACAGAGCATTCAGCAGGAGGTATTTTAGGCTATCTAGATAATAGCAAGATGGATAACTTAACTAATGTAACAACAATTACAAGAAGTTATTATGCAAATGGAACTATACAGTCTAAAGAATATGTTGGTGGTATTGTTGGTGAGATGGCTAAAGAAATATATGATGCAGATGGAGTAAAAAGATACTATTCAAATTATACAGAGGGTAACTTGATAAGTGAAAACACAAACACAATATCTTTGGGAGTAGGTAATATGCCTAAAGAAAATACAAAATTCATAGATAATTATTATTACAAATTTTCTAAAGTAAATGGAAATTATCCAACAGCTGAAAATGAAAAATATATACCTATTGCAAGCTATTTAGTAGAACAAGACTTAAAACAAGAAGATACATATAAAAATAAATTAAAATGGGCGAATTACTACGATTATGAAATATTAAGCAAAAACAAATACCCAATATTAAAAAGTGGTAATATATTACAAATGCAAGACGGAATTAACATTCCAGAAGATCCAATTTTAGAAGCAACTGAAGGTGAAGAAACTCCAGAAGATAAAGAAACTGAAACTATTAAAACTGAAAGACCAGAATATACAATTAACTATAATGGCAAAACAATAAAAACATATGAAACATATTCTGAAATAATTGCAGAAGATGGAAGTAAAGTAATAAGAGAAGGTGTGAGATTATATGTAAAAAATGGGAAGTTGTATGCTTTACCAATTATGATGGATTTTGGGGATTCTGAAATTAAACTTGTAGAAAATAATTTTATTATAGACTCTTACAATGGAAAAGAATACGAAACAGTACTAGGCTCAGACGGAAGATTGTATGATTTAAAAGAAACAATAAATTACCCAGAGAACTTCGTGAACAAGGAAATTGTAAGTATAGGGAATAACCTGGATTCAGAAGATTTTGTAGAAAATTTAACTAGTAACAATATGAATATAGTAGATCTTTCAAAAAATGAAAAGGAAGAAGCATATGAATTAGAAATAACATATAAAAACGGAGATACAATAAAATTCAATTACCAAACAGGAGAGATAATAGAAGAAAATAAAAAAGCAGAAAAAGCCGAAGATTCAAAAGAATTATTTAAATATATAAAAGAACAATTTGCAGAAATAGGAGAAAAAACAACCCAAGATAAAATAAATATAGAAATGAAAAACAAATATGACGAAACATTAAAACTAGAAAATAAACTAGCAGAAACACCAGTAGAAGAAGCAATACAACTGCAAAACAGCAATGTAAATAAACCAGAAGATAGCACAGGTACAGACAATATAGAAAACGAAGAAACTAATAACTCTTTAAAAGAGCAAAAATATATAAGTATATACAATGCGGAAAAAGATGATTACCAAATTTACCAAGAAGAAGAGCTATTAGACACAAGCAAGCAGGAGGTGATAAGCGAAAACGAAAAAATAGAAGCAAATAATTTAAACAAATATTATGCAAGCGAAGTAGAAGCTAAAAATACGAAAATGGGAATAGTATGGATAGCATTAAGCATAATAGGAGTACTAATAATCCTAATAGGGATTTGGGGACGGACCTAAAAATCCCTGTAAGAAAAAGGAAATGTAGAATTTAGAATAAAATTAAAACTTTCAAAAGTTTAAAAAAATTAAATTAAGTGTGTGAATAGACCTGGTATTATTAAAATACTAGGTCTATTTTTACTTGTTGTTTATTAAATATATATGCTATAATTATCGAGAGATATTTTAATAATTTTTTTTATTGGGATAAAATATTTTTGTAAAATTAAAATACTTAAGAAAAGAATTTATCGCTAGATAAACTTAATAAAAAAATTATATCCAAGTAATTATGTAAGTAGCGGTTTTAAAAGTTGCAAAAAGTATAACATATGTATTGAAAAGGATATATTCCCAACAGCAATGATGGTAAAAGAATTAATACCAAATAAATTAGATGGAAGAAAATGGACATACTATGGTAGTCCAGTTATGAACATAAATGAAAAAGATTCTGAAAATTATGATGATACATTAGAAAAAAGAGAAAAGAAGTATAGAGCAACGCAAGAAGAATTTTATATATTAAGCAATTCTACTATAAAATAAAAACTATTTTTCTATATTATTGCATTTTTAAGTAATATATATTAAGTAATTCTATTATATAGTAGAATTATTTAATATCATTTACAATAATTAAAAAATGTGATATTATACAAAAAACTAAAAGGAGTATTGTATATGACATTAGAATTTGTAGATAGCTATTTAAATGCGAAGATATCAGAAAACAGAGAAATAATAAAATTTTCATTTTATGAAGTTAGAATGAAACTAAACTTATCAGAAGAAGACTCTATAACATTTTTAAGCTTAATATCACAAAAATTAATGAATACAGGCTACTTAGTATATAAAACAGGAGAAGAATACAATTATAAAGGAAAAAAATTTAAGATACAAGAAAATGAGTTATTAGTTGCAATTTTAAAAGAAAGTTTAAATTAATACTTATAAAGGAGAAATGATTATGAAACAAATGATTAAAAGGATATTGGCTATTATAATAGTAGCAGTAATGGTTATGACCAATATAACTTTAGGAGTTTCATCACAAGATTCAAAAGATTTACAAGATAAGATAAACAAAACAAAAGAACAACTAAATGATGTAAAAGAAACAAAAACAGATACAGAAAAACAAGTAGATAATATTCAGAGTAAAATAGATGAATACCAAGGTTCTATAGATTCATTAAATGATAAATTAGACACACTAAACTCTAATATATCAGAGAACGAAAAGAAACTAGAAGAACAAAAAAAAGAATATGAGAAAAATTCAAATTTGTTAGATGAACGTTTAATAACAATTTATGAACATGGAACAGTAACATACTTAGATGTACTTCTATCTTCTACAAATTTAACAGAATTTATTTCTAACTATTACTTAATATCTGAACTTGCTTCATATGATTTAGACTTATTAGAACAAATACAAAAAGAACAAAAAGAAATAGAAGATACAAAGAAATCATTAGAAAATGATAAAGCACAAGTAGAAAGTTTAAAAAATGAAAAGAAAATAAAAACACAAGAATTAAACGAAACAAAACAAGAAAAGCAAAAATACATAAATCAACTAGAAGGCGAAGCAAAAGATTTACAAGCAGATTTAGCACAATTTGAAAAAGATAAAGCAGCTATAGATAAAAGACTTGAAGAAATTGCTAATGCAAATAAAAATCCTAAGCCAGGAAACGGTGACAACTCTGGAAATGGTAGCAATTCAGGAAACACAAGTGCTAAAGGATACATATGTCCAATTCCTGGACTAAGTAAAGCTAATATAACATGTGGTTTTTATGGCTATTCAGGTCATGGTGGAGCTGACTTCGGAGGAAATTATGGTAAGCCTGTAGTTGCAACAAAAAGCGGAACAGTAGTAATTTCTGAAACATTAACAGGAAGTATTCCAAATTATGATTTAAATGGAAATGTAATAGGAAGCTATAGAAGTTATGGTGAATATGTAGCAATTTTACACGATGATGGAAACATTACTCTATATGCTCATGGAAAACCAGGAAGCAGATTAGTAAGAGAAGGACAAAAAGTAAAACAAGGACAGCAAATAATGACAGTAGGAAATACAGGAAATGTAAACCCAAGACCAAGTGCAAGTAATCCAAAAGGAGGAGCTCATTTACATTTTGAAATGAGAATTAATGGTTCACAAAGAGTAGATCCAGCAAAATATTTACCATAGTAAAATGTAATACAAAAAAAATATAAAAAGGCAAAATGAATATCCGTAAAGGGATAGAGCATAGCGTTAATATACAAAGGCTATGCTCTATTTACTTTTTTTTAGGCAGAAAATATAATATACCAAGTAGAATAAGAGGGAATTGACAATTGCAGTATTAGGATAAAGACAGAACATAAAATACTGTATAAGGAGGTATAAAATAATGTCTAAAGAAATTATTGCCAAAAAAGATAGTAAATTTATTGCATTATTAATTGTATTAGTAATAATTATTAGCGAGATTTGCTTAATACCATCTAACATTTTGGCAGATTCAAGAAATTTAGAAAGCCAAAATAATGCCACAAACAATAAGTATGTCAATTTTGATACTTATTTTATAAAAGATGGTAAAAATATCCACGAAATTGAAATAACAGATGAAAATATAAGTGAAATAAATTTTGAACTTAATATAAAAAACGGATATTTAAAAAACGCAACTATTGCGCTAAATGATCCAAACTTCTCTTTAAAAAATAACAATAGCAAAGTAATAGAGAACATAGAAAATAATGTATTAAGATTAAAAGAAATTAATAATAATCAAAAGATTTCTATACCAATAGTAATGGATAAAAAAGATGTAATTAATTTAAACTATTTAAACAAAGAAACAAAAGTTGTATTTTCAGGTACATTTGTTTCAGATAATGGAAAAGAACAAAAAGTAGAAAAAGAAATATTAGTTAGACTTAAATGGAATTTAAATACAGAAATTAATTTAACATCTAACATAACTAATTTTATACCAAATGATAATAAAACTTTGCTACAAGAAAAAATAAATATAAAAGAAGTAGAAAGAAAAAATCCAATACAGGAAACAAAATTATATGTAAGTGTTCCAAAAATACATGACACATTACCAGAAGATATAAGAGTTGTGGCAAATAGCACACAAGCTACAAATGGAGATGTGTATGGAACTAAGTTTTCAAAAGATAATTATAAATATGATAAAGCTACAGGAAATTTAGAAATTAGTGTATCTAATAATGCAGATGAGAATGAAAATATTGCCTTCTATGATGCAGAAGACGAGTATTTAATAACATATGTATATAATCAAAACTTTGCAGAATTATTAAAACAAAAAGTAGAAATAAATACATATAGCAAGGCAGAAATAAAGTTTTATCAAAGTGAAGATCTAAATATAACAGAAATTAGTAATAAATATAACTTTAAAAATGCTATAGGAGATACTGTAACAGCAGAAATCTATAGTAATTCACCAATAAACAAGGGATTTTTGTATGATAATGTTAACGAAACAACTTATGATGTTAATTATAAATTAAGTGTAAATAATAAGAATGCAAATAAAATAATTAATTTAAATACATTAAATGCAAACTTTGTAGATAATGAAAAAGAATATGAAACAAACGAAATATATTATAAATCAATTGCAATAAAAGAAGAACAATTTAATAAAATTTTAGGAACAGAAGGTTTTATAAACATTTATGATGTAAACAATAGTCTAATAGCAAGTATAAATAAAAATACTAACAAAAATAACAAAGGCGAATTAGAAATAATATACAAGGAAAATCAACCAAATATACGTATCGAGATAAGTACGCCACAAACAGAAGGAAACTTAGAATTAAGAAATACTAAAGCAATAAATGCTAAATTAACATATTCTATAAAACAACTAAAGGAATTTAACGCAATAAATGAAAGAATAAATATAAATAGTGAATATAAAGGAAGCTTAAAGTTAGAAGAAACATATACAAAAGTAGATTTACAAATGGATAACACAGGGTGGATGCCATTTATAGATAACAATGTTAACTTTACATTAAATTTAGTAACAAATAATAATTCATATGATTTATTTAAAAATCCAGAAATAAGAATTGCATTACCAGAAGAAATAGAAAGTATAACAATAGGTGAAGTTTCTTTAGTATATAATACAGAACTTAAATTGGAATATGCACGTTTAGAAGAAAATAATAGAGTACTAGTTCTAAAATTATCAGGAGAAGAAACAAATTATAAACTAGGAATACAAGAAGGAACTAAGATAATAATTCCAGCTGTAATAAAGCTAAAAAATACAGTATCAACACAAACTACTAACTTAAAAATGACATATTCAAATGAACTTGCTAAAAATACAGAATATACAATGCAAGGAAAAGAAAGTTTAGAAATACCAGTTGATATGGTTGCAAAATCAGGACTAATAACTATTAGTACATTAAGTGGTTATAATGGAAACGAACATAAAATAGCATTAGATGAAAACATGGTTACAGGACAATTAAATGTAGCAGAAAATGCTAAGGTTGCTACAATAGAAAGTGAAATAGTAAATAATTACAAAACAGATATTAAAAACATAGTAATATTTGGAAAAATACCGTTTGCAAACAATAAAACAGCAAATGGAACAGAGCTAGGAAGTACTTTTAATACAACATTAAAAGAAATGCTAAAAGTAAATGGAATTACAGGTAAAATATATTATTCCGAGGAAGAAGAACCAAAAGAAGATAGTGAATCTTGGAAAGAAAATATAAGCGAATTTACGAATATAAAAAGCTTTAAAATAGTACCAGATGCTCCTATAGCAGAAGGTAAAGAAATGAAGTTTTCATATAATATAGAAATTCCAGCAGAATTACAAGCAAATCAGAAAAGTTATTCTACATATACAATAAAATATAGTGTAAATGATCAAGATATGGAAGCAACACAAATAATAGGATTTGAAACACCAAATGCTATGAACGCTGAAAAGGCTGAAGAAACTGGAATAACTATGAATGTACAAGCACATGTAGGAGAATTAGAAATTAAAGATAATTCTAAAATACATGAGCAAGAAATAATAAATTATGAGATAAAAGTAACAAATAATAGTAATAGTAAAGTAGACAATATTTCTATTAAAAGCCCAATAGCAGAAAACACAGTATATGTAGAAAAAAATGAAGAGCCATATGAAGATGGTGGAGGAGATTCTACAGCAGGAAACTATATTGGTGTATATAAAGAAATTCCAGAAAAAACAGAAGAATTATTAGAAATAGGAACTTTAAATAAAGGTGAATCTAAAACAGTAGAATATGAAGTAAGAGTAAAAGATTTACCAGAAGGAGAAGAAACTAAAACAATAAGTTCTAATATAGCTTTATTAATAAATAATAAAGAACAATCTAATTATAAAATTAATAGCATAATACAAAAAGCAGAACTAAAAACAGAACTATCTTTTATGAAAAGAACAACTGTAGTAGAAGAAAATAATTTTACATATAATTTAAGAATAGAGAATAAAACTAATAAAGACCTAAAAGATTTAACAGTAACAATGCAAATTCAAAAGGAAATAATAGTAACAAAGCCTAAAGCAATAGAAAACGGTATTGGGGGAATTTGGCAAGAAGGTGATAAAAATTTAGAAGTCAAACTAAATGAAGATAATTTAATAACTTGTACAATAAAGACTTTAGGACAAGGTCAAATGGCACAATTAGAGTTCTTAGCAGAAATAACAGAATTAAAAGATATTAATAATTCTATTAATATTACTGCAAATACATTTGTAAACAATGAAACATATAGATCAAATATTTCTAAAAATATATTAGAAGGTGCAGAAGTAATAATAGAAAAAAGTTCTCCAACAGAAGGAAAAGAAGTAAAAGAATGGGATAATATAACATATAACATTAAAATTACAAATAAAAGTGATAAAGTAGATTCACAAATTTATGTAATAGATAGATTACCTAAAGAAGTTATAGGAGAAACATTACAATATAATTTATATACATACGATTTCGAAAGTAAAAAGTATGTAGAAACACCTATAGATATGGACTTAAGTGTGGTTGAAGAACCAGAAGATGATCAAACAGGAACAGATACAAGCAAAGTAAAACCAAAATATGACAAAGAAACAAATGAGCTTACAATTCCAACAATGTTACCACCTGGGGAAACAATTAATATAACAATAAACACAACAGTACAAAAAATAGAACAAGATACAACAATATCAAATATAGCTAATGTTTATGGAGAAGCCATTATAAGTAATACATCAAATGAAATAAAACATTATGCTAAAAAGGAAGATACAAATAAACCAGTAGATCCAGAGAATCCAGAAGAAAATACATATAGCATTAGTGGTACAATTTGGGAAGATGCGAACGAAAATGGTGCAATGGATGCAAAAGAAACACATATGGAAGGCTTAGAAATTTTAATAGTAAATAGTGATACATCAGAAGTTGTAAAAGATTTAAATGGTGCAGAAGTAAAAGCAATATCTGGAAAAAATGGTTATACATTAAGTGGATTAAAACCAGGAAGATATATTGTTGTTTTTAGATATGACAGTAATATTTACAAAATAACTAATTATAAACAAGCAGGTGTAAGCGATTTAGTAAATTCTAAAGCAATACCTGGACAGGCTACAATAGATGGAAATAAAGAATTTGTAGGAATGACAGATATAATAGAAATAAAAGATAGTAATGTAACAGCTATAAATATGGGATTAGTAAAATTAGGAAATTTTGATATAGGAATAGAGAAAACAATAGACACAGTAAAAACAGTAGATAGTAAAGGAACAGAAAAAGAGCATAAGTACAAAGAAGGAACTAAATTAGGAAAATTAGAAGTTTCAGCTAAAAATTTAGTAGGAACTAAAGTATATGTAACATATAAAATAAAAGTTACAAACAACGGAGAAACAAAAGGATATATAGAACAAGTAATTGACGAATTACCAAGCGACTTAGAATTTGAGAAAGCCTTAAACCAAAGTTGGTATGAGGAAAGTGGAAAAATATATAATTCAACAATAAATGAATTAGAAGTTGGACAATCTAAGGAATTAGAGTTAATACTAACTAAAAAATTAACAAATGACAATTTAGGAATAACAAATAATATAGCTTTATTTAAAGCTTCTAATGAAAATTCTTCTACAGATACTAACGAAGAAAACAATAAATCTAATGCACAGTTAATAATAGGAACAAGTACAGGTAGAATAGTTTTAAATATTACAGCAATGATAGCTTTATTAGTTATTATAGGAGTAGGAATTTTTATAATAAAGAAATATAAATAAATCTTAAAGGAAAGGAGGAAGAGTATGAAGATAATAAAGAAATTTCTCATTTGCATATTTGCATTACTAGTATATTATTTAATATTTTCTGCAAATGAAGTATCTGCAATGTCTGAAAGTCCACACCTAACAGTAGGAGATTCGGGTATAAATATTAACTTTATGAATTTAACAGAATATGATTCAACTCAGCCATATAACTGTACACAACAAGGACAAAAACCATTATGTGGTTCTGGAAACCATTATTATACAGTTACAGAAAGACATTTGGCATCAGCTGTTACGCAAACAGGCTCACCAGCTAGTATTACATCTAATACAGGAAGTGTAAAGTGGAGTAAAGAAAATTCAACTACTTACAAAGTAGGACCATATAGTGTAAGATATACTGGAAGTGTATCAGGAGTTACTATAAATACAGATAAGGGTTCTGTTACTTTAGGAAATAATGGCTCTAGCGGAAATTATCGTGTAGGTAATATTACAAATGGCGGAACATTTTATATATACATACAAAAAGCAGCAGGAGTAAAAAAGGTTAATAGTGTAACTGTAAATGTACAGGGAAGTGTAACAACAAGTGCAAGATACCAATATATATTAGTGTGTACAGAATCAAGTGGATGGCATCAACATTATAAGTGTAATATTGCTTCAAACTGCCAAATACTAGAACATTACCAAACAGATACGGGTAGCAGTATGACATATGACAGTGTAAAATTACCTGGTGCACTAGGAATAATAGAACTAAATATATATAAAAGAGATAAATATTTGCCAAATGTTGGAGTACCAGGTGCAAAATACGAACTATGGAGTGATGGCAAATTAGCATATTCTGGAACAACAGATAGCTCTGGACGTTTAAGATTAGACGAAGTATTAATAGGAGACTATGTAATAAAAGAAGTATATGTACCATATAACTTCGAAATAAAAGGTTATGCGACAATTAATGGAAAGAAATTTACAGATCTTACAAATATGCGTGTGGACCTAGATGATGATGCAAATATGTATGTGTATAATGAAAGTTATATAGATCTGGGGGGAAAGGTCTTTTTAGACTATAAAGTAGGAAAAGGTAATGATCCACCAAACGGTTATTATGATAGTGGAGATACATTAGTAAAAGGAATAGAAGTAAAACTATATAGAGCAGATAATAACCAAGAACTAGCAACAACATATACAGATTCAAGTGGAAATTATAAGTTTAAACATTATTCTAAAGCATATGAGTATTATATTAGGTTTAAATATAATGGACAAATATATGAATGTACAACATATAATGAAACATCAGCATCAATAAAATTAAGGTCATATGCAACAGAAGGAATAAATGAAAGAAGAGCATTTAATAGTAAATTTACACCAGTAAATTCAAGCCACAAAGTACCAAATAGAAATGATACAGAAAATCCACAGTTCATTATATATGCATATACAGGATCTAATGGACCAAACAACAAGAAAAATTATGGCAAAAACAATACAAAAGAAGAACTAGACAATATTAATTTAGGTATTATGGAAAGAGATAAGTTCGACTTAAACTTAAGAAAAGATTTAGTAAAAGTTGATGTATCAATAAACGAAAAAGAACATACATACCAATATAATGGAAATGGAGAAGACCTAGAAGTAAATATAAGAGGTACAGATGTTCCAGACTATGAAAGAAAATTAAGAAAGAGCGATTTACAGTATAAATCACAAGATGATAATGCAAAAGATAAATTGCAAGTATATGTAACATATAAATTGCAAATAAAAAATCAGTCAGTAGGAAAGATTACAGGATATGTATTAGACTTAAATGATTATGCAGACACATCATACGAACTAGTAGATTCATATGACGAAAATGGTAGAAAAATAAACTGGACACAATCTGGAAATGTATCAGGAAGTGGAAAGACATATAAGAAAATGCATACAAACGATTTAGCTAATACAGGCATAACAGATAAAAAATGGATATTCTTAAAATATAAAGTATCAAATGATACATTAAGAGAAGTTTTACAAAAAGGTGAAACACTAGAAGAGAACTATGCAGAAATAGCAGGATATAGAAACACATATACAAACGAAAGAAGAGATACAGAAGGAAGACTATTATCTAATGCAGGAGAAAATGCAGGTTTAATAGACATAGACTCAACACCAGATAATATGAACCCAACAAGTTCAAATGTTCAAAACTTTGTTACACAATCAAAAACACCGGCTTATCAAAATTTAAGTGGGGAAGAAAAGACAAAACGTAGTAGAGAAGTTTTTGAAGATGATGCAGATGTGGCACCAGGTTTAAGACTAATAAGAGATGATGTGGCAAGAACAATGTCTGGGGTAGTATTTGAAGATGCACCATTACAAGCAAAACTAAATAATAATGAAAGAATTGGTGATGGTATTTACCAAAATGGTGAAAACAAAGTAAATAAAGTAAAAGTAGAATTACTTTGCCAAAATAATGAAGATGTAGACAAGCTAAATAAAATAGAAATAAGAACAAATTCAGATGGAAGTTATACATTGGCTGGATTTATACCAGGAGATTATTTAATTAAATTTACTTATGGTGATTATGAATGCTTAGTAAGCCCTCAAAATAACAATGAAATGTACACAGGACAAGATTATAAGTCTACACTTTATGAAGAAAGTAATTATAAAGATATGTATTGGTATAAAAATACACAGCCTCGTGAGAATGATGCAGTAGATGATTACGAAGGAAGAAGACAAGAAGTTAATGAATATAGTAAAGATTATAAATACGATATTGCACAAGTATTAAATTCAAGCAATACAAATAATCCAGACTTACTAAGTACATTAGCAGAAAAAACTTATATGGTGGCAAATACAGCAGAAATGTCTATGGAAATAGAATACTTAAAAGAAGAAACAACCCCATATAAAGTACAAAATGTCGATTTAGGAATAATAGAAAGACCTAGAACAGAAGTTATACTAAATAAAGAAGTATCAAATGTTAAACTAACATCAACAGATGGAACAACAATATTTGACACAAATCAAAAAGCCCCAAATTTAACATGGGTGAACAATAAATATGATAGAGATTATCACTTAAGTTCACAAGGGTTAATACAAGGAACAGTAGATGAAAACCTATTATATGGATCTAATGTAAACGTAAAATATCTTCTAAAAATAATAAATAATAGTGAACTAGATTACAACGAAAAATCATATTATACAACAGGAATTGTAAAAGATAAGAATACATTAAACAGAATAGAAACTACAGGAATTATAGAATATGTACCAAATATCTTACAATATGATGCTAAACTAACAAAAGAAGATGGAAAGATAACTACAAGTATAGGCGGAAGAGAAACTACAATGGATGTAGGAGGAAACAATAATTTATGGAATGTACTTGCAAGTAAAGTGGAATCTAAAAATCTTCCAAGTAGCTATAAGGGAACTTTATTAGAACCAGGAGCGTTCGATGAAGCAAAACAAAAACTAGACGAAATTTTAGAAACGAATTTAAATTTAGCAAAACGTAATTTGGGACCAACTGATTATTTAGAGTTAAGAGATATATTAACATTTACAAGAGTTATTGCAAGGCCAGAAGATACATCAGATAAAGAAGAAATACAAAATATAGCAGAAATTATAAGACTAAATATAGACAATGGTAGAAGACCATATTATAAAGATACTACAAATAAAGAAATAATAGAAATACCAGGAAATACGTATCCAAGTACTCTTAGAAATATAGAAGAAATAGATACAGCAAGATCTGAAATCTTAACATTTGTTGTACCATTTGGAAAAGATAAGCAAATAACTTTAATACTAGTAATAATAGGAAGTTTAATTATCCTAATTACAGGAATTATAGTGATAAAGAAGAAAGTTTTATAGTAAGAACTTGACAAAAAAATAAAAAATATGTAAACTTAATAATAGGAGTTGAATAGGAGCTTTAGAAGTAAAGCTCCTATTTTAAAGTAACATAAAATTTGATGCTATAAAAGTACAAGCACAAAATTATGGTTGCTAAAAAGAAAGGCAGGGGGATTTATAATATGATAAGACTATATAATACAGACATCGAAACAAATAAATTAGAAAGAGTAGATACATATAATAGGGGAACATGGATACATATGGTAGATCCTTCGGAAGATGAAATAAAAGAAGTTTGCCAAAATGTAAATATAAAAGAAGACTTTATAAGATACGCTCTAGATAACGAAGAAAAAGCCAGAATCGACGTAGAAGATGAAGATGATACAATCTTATTTATTATCGACATACCAGTTACAGAAAAATTAAGCACAGGTGGGTATATGTATGCAACAATGCCAATAGGTATGATTGTAGTAAGAGATGATTTCTTTATAACAGTAACACTAAGAGAATGTAGCTTAATAAAGAAATTTGAACAAAATAAAGTAAAAAGCTTTTGTACATACAAAAAAAGTAGATTTATTTTACAAATGATGTACAACAATTCATCAGAATATTTAGACTACTTAAAAAAGATTAATAAAGAAACAGAAATAGCAGAAAATGTACTAAAAAATTCTATGAAAAATAGAGAGTTATTAAAACTGTTAAGCTTAGAGAAATCTTTGGTATATATAACAACATCACTAAGGTCAAATGAAGCAGTTATGGAAAGAACACTAAAGATAAAAAACATAAAATTATATGATGAAGATGAAGACATATTAGAAGATGCTATAATAGAAAACAAGCAAGCCATAGAAATGAGCAAAGTATATAGCGACATACTAAATGGAACAATGGATGCATATGCTTCTATAATATCTAACAACTTAAATGGTGTTATGAAAACATTAACTTCTATTACTATAATAATTGCAGTACCAACAATGATAGCAAGTTTTTGGGGAATGAATGTAAAGTTACCATTTGAAGGAAGTGTGTTTGGATTTTGGGTAATGATATTTATAGCAACATTACTTACAATTATTTCTATATTGTGGTTAAAGAAAAAAGATATGTTAAATTAATAAAAATAAGGAGGAGAAGACATGTTAGCTGTAAATGGCGTAACAGTACGTTTTGGAAAAAGAATATTGTTTGAAGACGTAAACATTAAATTTGGAAAAGGAAACTGCTACGGAATAATAGGTGCAAATGGAGCAGGAAAATCTACATTTTTAAAAGTTCTTTCTGGAGAGCTAGAACCAAGCAAAGGGGATGTAAGTATAGATAAAGGTGAAAGAATATCTATATTAAAACAAGACCACTTTGCATATGACGAAGAAATGGTACTAGATGCTGTTATAATGGGAAATCAAGAATTATATAGCATTATGAAAGAAAAAGAAGAAATTTATGCAAAAGAAGATTTTTCAGAAGAAGATGGTATGAAGGCTGCAAAATTAGAAGAAAGATTTGCAGAATTAGATGGCTGGAATGCAGAAACAAATGCAGCAACATTATTAAATGATTTAGGAATATCTCCAGAAAATCATTATAAACAAATGAAAGAACTTGAAGACAGAGAAAAAGTAAAAGTATTACTTGCACAAAGTTTATTTGGAAATCCAGACATTTTATTACTAGACGAACCTACAAACGACTTAGACTTAAAAACAATCCAATGGTTAGAAGAGTTTTTAATAAACTTCGAAAATACTGTAATTGTGGTATCTCATGATAGATATTTCTTAAATAAGGTATGTACACATATAGCAGATGTAGATTTTGGAAAAATAAAAGTATATCCAGGTAACTACGACTTCTGGTATGAATCTAGCCAACTTGCATTAAAACAAATGAAAGATGCAAATAAGAAGAAGGAAGAGAAAATAAAAGAGTTACAAGACTTTATCGCACGTTTTAGTGCAAATGCTTCTAAGTCAAAACAAGCAACATCAAGAAAAAAATCATTAGAAAAAATTCAATTAGACGAAATTAAACCATCAAATAGAAGATATCCATATATAGACTTTAAAGCAGACAGAGAACCAGGAAAAGATATTCTAACAGTTAAAAATATAAGTAAAACAGTAGAAGGCGAAAAAGTATTAGACAATGTATCTTTTACAGTAAAAGCAGATAATAAAATTGCAATATTAGCAGATAACGAAAATGCAAGAACAGTACTATTCCAAATACTAGCAGGAGAAATGGAACCAGATGAAGGAGAAATATCTTTTGGAACTACAATAACGAATGCTTATTTCCCAAAAGACAATAGTTACTTATTTACGCAAGACTTAAACATAACAGACTGGTTAAGACAATATTCTAAAGACCCAGACGAAACATATGTAAGAAGCTTCCTAGGAAGAATGCTATTTTCTGGCGACGAAGCGCTAAAAAATGTAGAGGTTTTATCAGGAGGAGAAAAAGTAAGATGTGTACTATCTAAGTTAATGTTATCAGGAGCAAACTTTTTAATATTTGATGAACCTACAAACCATTTAGATATGGAAAGCATTACAGCTTTAAACGAGGGAATGGAAAGATTTAAAGGAAATATGATATTTGCATCACACGACCATCAATTAATGCAAACAGTAGCAAATCGTATTATAGATATAAAGAAAGATGGAACAGTTATAGATAAAGAATGTACTTATAATGAATACTTAGGATTAGAATAAAACCAGGCTAAAAGGCGGGATGGGGATGACCCTTAAAATCCCGCTTTAATCTTAGCCTGAAGGGAGATAAAATGGATAAAATTATAAAAATTATAGCAGAAGAATTAAATATAAAGCCTACACAAGTAGAAAATACTATAAAATTAATAGATGAAGGTAATACAATTCCTTTTATAGCAAGATATAGAAAAGAAGTAACAGGAGGTCTTTCAGATGAAATATTAAGAACTTTTGGCGAAAGACTAAATTACTTAAGAAATTTAGAAAAAAGAAAAGAAGAAGTTACAAATTCTATAAATGAACAAGGTAAGCTAACAGAAGAAATTACAAAAGATTTAGAAAATGCAATTACACTTGCAGAAGTAGAAGACATTTATAGACCATATAAGCAAAAGAAAAAAACAAGAGCAACTGTTGCAAAGGCAAAAGGACTAGAACCTCTTGCAGAAATAATTTTAAAACAAGAAGAGAAAACAGACATTATAAAATTAGCAGAAGAATATATAAACGAAGAAAAAGAAGTAAAAACTTCCGAAGAAGCAATTCAAGGAGCTTTAGATATAATTGCAGAAATGATATCTGATAACCCAGAATACAGAAAATTAATAAAGCAAATTATATATTCTAAAGGAATTATAAAAACAATTGCTACAAAACCAGAAGAAAAATCTGCATACGAAATGTATTATGACTTTAACGAAAATGTAAATAAACTACCAAGCCATAGAATACTAGCAATAAACAGAGGGGAAAAAGAAGAGTTCCTAAAAGTAAAAATAGAAAAAGAAGAAGAAAATATTTTAGAAAAAATAGAAGAAGATATAATAAAAGGTAAAACACAGTTTACAGACTATCTAAAAGAAACTATTCAAGATAGTTTCAAAAGATTAATAGAGCCATCTATAGACAGAGAAATAAGGTCAGATTTAACAGAAAAAGCAGAAGAACAAGCAATAAAAGTATTTGGAAAAAATGCAAAACAATTATTGTTAGGAGCTCCTATAAAAGGAATTACCGTTATGGGATTTGACCCAGCATATAGAACAGGCTGTAAAATAGCCATAATAGATGAAACTGGTAAAGTACTAGATATTACAACAGTATACCCAACAGAGCCACAAAATGACGTAGAAGGTGCAGAAAAAGAATTAGTAAAACTAATTAATAAGAATAATGTTAATATGATTGCAATTGGAAATGGAACAGCTTCTAGAGAATCTGAATTATTTGTTTCTGAAATGATAAAAAAATGTGATCATGAAGTTTTGTATACAATAGTAAGTGAAGCAGGAGCGTCTGTTTATTCAGCTTCTAAACTTGCAACAGAAGAATATCCAGATATAAATGTTTCTATAAGAGGAGCTATTTCTATAGCAAGAAGATTACAAGATCCACTTGCAGAATTTGTTAAAATAGATCCAAAATCTATAGGTGTTGGTCAATATCAACATGATGTAAACCAAAAGAAATTGGAAGAAATCCTAGCAGGAGTAGTGGAAGATAGTGTTAACAAAGTAGGAGTAGATGTAAATACTGCAACACCATCACTTCTTTCTTATGTTTCTGGAATAAATAAAACAATTGCTAAAAATATTGTTAAGTATAGAGATGAAAATGGTAAAATAACAACAAGAAAAGAACTACTTAAAGTACCTAAATTAGGAAAAGTAGCATTCGAGCAATGTGCAGGTTTTATTAGAATTCCAGATGGAAAGAATCCATTAGAAAATACATCTGTACATCCAGAAAGTTATGAAACAGCAGAGAACTTATTACAAACATTAGGATATAAAATAGAGGACTTAAAAGATAAAGAAAAAATATTAGAAATTAGAAAAAAATTAAGTAGTCTAAACTTAGAAAAGACATCTAAAGAATTAAACATTGGCGAAATGACTTTAAAAGATATAATAGAAGAATTATCTAAACCAGGAAGAGATCCTAGGGAAGATATGCCAAAACCAATATTAAGGCAAGATGTACTAAAATTCGAAGACTTAAAAGAAGGAATGATTTTAACTGGAACAGTTAGAAACGTAATAGATTTTGGAGCATTTGTGGATATTGGTGTAAAACACGATGGACTTGTCCACATATCAGAACTTAGTGAAAAATTTGTTAAGAACCCATCAGACATAGTTTCTGTTGGAGATATAGTAAAAGTAAAAGTTATTGGAATAGATAAGGAAAGACAAAAAGTAAAACTCTCAATGAAGATAGGATAAAGTTTTATACAAAAAATAAAGAGTTTATTAGAATTTCTAATAGACTCTTTATTTTTAAGAAATCTTTTTAATATAAAATAAAATCGGGATTTTAAGAAATGTCATCCAATTTGGAGAAAATCTTAATCCCGATTTGTTTTATTTGTCCTCTGTGTTAGGTATATCTACTATTTCAGCTTTTACATCTGTAGAACCAGATTGTTCTGCTATTTCGTTTGATGTAGCAACAGATCCGTCTGCATATGTTGCTGAAGTGTCTATTCCTACTCTGTTTTCATAGAATGCTAAACATGCCATTTGAATATATGGTGCTAATACAATTGATATTACAAATGGTACGATAACTCCAACGAATGGTATAGCAGTTAATACTGCGGCTAATAAGTACCATCCAATGAATGAAAACATTAAGCAGAATAAACGACCTTTATGTCCATTCATAAGTTCTGCACTTTTGTTTACACAATCAAGTGGAAGCATATTTGGATTGTCTACTGCAATATACATACTTAAAGCATATTTAAATGTGTATATAGCTGTAAATACATATCCAACTATAGCTACTATAGTGCCAACTAATGATAAAGCACTTCCAGCAGCGAAAATGTCAGAAGAACCTGTTCCAACACCACCAATAAAGCTAGCTGTAAGAGACGCTATAGAAAAGAATATACCAACAATTATTAATACAAGTGGTATAATCATTTTTAATAATAATCTACCTGTAAGACGCCAAGCTCTGCTAAAGTTTTGCCATCCCAATATAAAGAAATCATAACAATTTATAGTTTCTCCTCTTTTTAATTTCATCATGCTCATAAGAAGTCCATATGCGAATGGAACTAAAAAGATAAATCCAGCAATTGAAAAAATTATTCCTAAAAATGGAATCATACCTAGAAAAGAAACTAAAGTACTATAAACTGTAAAAAGTAAAAATGTTAAAATAACAATACTCCATTTCCCTCTTAAAGATTCTCTAGCTTGTTTTCTTGCTTCTGAAGCAGTTAAAACCATTTTAAAATCCCCTCCTTAAATTAATTATATTAAATACAAAAAAACATTAGTACTTTTCTTGTATTTGTTTAATGGAATTAAAATCATTATCTAAAATATCTAGGAAAGCTATACCTATTTCTGGGTCAAACTGTACACCAAGATTTTTTAATATTTCAGATTTTACAACGTCCATTGGTAATGAATCCCTATAACTTCTTTTAGAGGTCATTGCATCAAAACTGTCTACAACAGAAGTTATGCGTGCAAGATAAGGAATGTTTATACCTTCTAATTTTTCAGGATATCCACTACCATCAAATCTTTCGTGATGATATTTAATAATGTCTAGAATATGCTTAAACATTTCAGCATGTGCTAGCATATTATAGCCTATTAAAGGATGATCCTTAATTTTAGTGTATTCCTCATCTGTTAATTTAGATTCTTTTAGAAGGATACTGTCTGGAATACCAATTTTTCCTATATCATGGAAAAGACCACCAATTTTTAACTTTTCAATATCGTCATCAGGTAAGTTAAGTTTTTTACCAAGTAAAACTGCATATTGTGAAACCCTGTCAGAATGTCCTTTAGTATAAGGATCTTTTGCTTCTACAGTGTGGCGTAATATTTCAATACTATCCATGTAGGAATTTTTTAAATTGTCGTTCATTTTGTTTATAATTCTCATCTGATTTACAGACTTTAGCGCTGACTCTATTAATAATAATAATTGGTCAAACTTATCGCTCTTTTCACAATAACCTTGAATATCAAGTTGATGAATAGTTTCTAAAGGTGGAGCCAAATCTTTGTGTCCGGTTAATAGAAGAATATATAAATCTTTGTTAAATTTCCTAATTTCTTCTACAACTTTGTCACCATGAATTGGATCCATAATAAAATCTAATATCATCAAATCGAAATGTTCTGTTTTTACTCTATCTATAGCTTCAATTGGATCTGTTATACCAACAAAATCGTAACTAGATCTTTTCATAAATATAGACAATGAATCTAAAATACCTTGCTCATCATCTACAGCAATTACCTTAAAGTTAGCGTTTTTTGTTGTAACTTGATTCTTTCTCATAATAACAGGCCTCCTAATAAGTGGATTATATAAATAATTAATTATAAAAGCAAGAAAAATGTCAAAAAAATACAAAAAAATGTAAAATTTTTGTATAAAAGAAAAATTCTCCTATTAGGAGAATTTTAAGAAATATATTATTATGGAACAATCAAGTTTTTTATATAGCAAATAAATAATTATTTTATTTTTTTGGAGCTAATGGTATGACAATAGAAAATGTAGTTCCACTTTTACTAGAATCACATAAAATGCTACCATTAAAATGAGCTTTTATAGTTGAATAAGATACGAATAATCCTAAGCCTGTTCCATTTTTACCTTTTGTTGTAATCATTTCCTTAAATAATTTTTCTTGTACTTCTTTAGAAATTCCTGGACCATAATCTTTAATTTGTATTATTAAATTATTATCCTTAACATTTAATATTAAATCTATAGTTTTATTTGGTACATTATTATATGATTGGATGGCATTAGTAATCATATTATTTATTACTTGAACCAAACAATTTATATCCCCATTAATATATATATTAGAAGGAACATTATTAGTTACATTAAGTGTAACTAGTGCATTTTTTAATTCGTGTTTCATTAAAATATTAATATTTTTTAATAATTCATCCATATAAAAATGTATATTGTTTGTAGATGCAAAATTAACAGCTTGTCCTTTTACAGCAGTTATTACATCTGACATATATTCCGCATAAGTTCGAATTTTTTCTACCCAAGAATTCATATCTTTTGCTATATCGTGATGATCTTTTGGAGTTACATCACTATCTTCAATAGAAGCGTCATATTCTTTAATTAAATCTAAAAGACCTTCTGTTGCTCCAGAAATAGACATTATAGGTGTTTTTAAATTGTGAGCAATACCACCAATTAATTGCCCTAAAGAAGCTAAACGTTCTCTTTCTATAAGCATATTTTGATTATTATGAATTTTATTTATATTAGTTTTAGTTAAGGTTTGAATTTCGTTAAAAGCATTTACTAGGTCACCAATTTCATCATTAGAAACAACAGCTAGCGTTGTATTGGTATTATTTTTTTCTACAATTTTTAAAAGAGCACTAGAAACTCTATTTATTTCACTTGCTATATAATTTGCAAAATATCTTAACAAAATTATATTAACTATAAATAATATAGAGAATATAAATAATAAGCCCATTAAGATAGTATCAGATACTAAATTATAGCGAATACCTATTGTCCAAGACTCACCATTAATTTTAACAGATCTAAATACTCCTTGTGAATCATCACCATAAAAGTCATAAGTTCTATTCTTTTCAGGAAGACTAGAAGATAGATCCCTCATATATGTTGTAAAAAATATAGATAATTCCTCAGAATTAGAAGTTGTTATATTTCCAGAAGGGTCAATTATAAAATATGAATCTATTGTTGGTTTTATATAATTTATATTTAGTAGTTTATTATTTAAAAGTTCTTTTACGTCTTCATTAGTACTAGTAGGAATATCTATAGATTGCAATTCCTGATTATATAAATCATAAGTCAAATTACCCGTTTCTCGAATAATAGAAGAATAACCAGATAAAGCAACTAATATAGCAGTAACTATGAACATTGGTATAGTTACAAGGAATATTACATTTTTTATGCTAGACCTTTTTACATATTTATTAAAGTTACTATCTATATTTGAATAGCCAGAAACATCATTATATATATCTACTAAAATATTTTGAAAAGTTTTTTTAGAAAATATATAAGAAATGCTTGCTATTAATGTAAGCATAGATAAAAATAACAAACAAACCTTTAAAGTAATAAATAATTCTCCTTGTAATAAACTAAAAGTTACAGCAATCATAAGAACAGGTACTGCTATTTGTATTACATATATTAAGTTAGGTATTCTAGATATTGTTTTAGACAGTTTATAATATAGTTTAGTCATATTCTTTTTAGAAGTATGTAATAATTCATTTTTTAATTTATTAGCTTTTCTCAAACTATGTATTAATATTATATTTTCTGTTAATAAACTACATAGTACAATCATTATATATTGCTGTGTATATGTAAGACCATTTATAAAAAGCTGAAACTCGTTATCCAAAGAATTTGGTGGATAACACAAAAATGTTGGTACTAATTTATAAAAGAATAGTGAAACAGCAACGAAAACGACATTATAAACTAAAATTAATTTTGTCCAGTTTTTATCTAATGTTTTTTTCATTTTAAATTTTCCTCCAATCCGTGTTTAAAATAATTAGTATTTATGTTAGACCAATTAAAATTCATTTGTTTTAAAATATTAGTAGTATAAGGACTAGATACCTTTATATTACTGCTTACGTGGTTGCTATTTAAAATTTTTTGTAAATAAGAAGATAAATTAAGCTCTTCTTTAGATATATTCTTTAATCCTTCAAAAGAATTATCTTTAGTAAATTGTATATTAAAATCTAATCTATTTAGTAAAGTAACAATAGTTTCAAGTGCTAATTCATTTTGATTGTAAATATGGTATACATTATATTTATTATAATTTTGTAAGATAGAAACAATTAAATTAGCACATTCATCTACAGGGCTTATATTAAACATCATATTTTTTAAATTACTAGGAACTTTCTTTGTTTTCAAAATAAGATTTATAAAACTAAAAAATAAATTTTCATTTGAATCGTATTGAAAGACTCCATCATAAGTTCTCCAAGTAATGTTGCCTAAACGGAATATAGTTATAGGAAGTCCCTTTTCTTGCTCTGCTAAAAGTAATTTTTCAGCTTCAAACTTTGTTTTTATATAAATATTATCATCAATATTTTGGTTAATAAACAAATCTTTTTCAGTAAATGTATAAGAACCGCTTTTAGCAGTACTTCCAGAAACAGAAAGTGTAGAGATATGTACTAATTGGCAATCTTTAATATCTTTGCAAACATCAATTAAATTTTTTACACTTAATACATTTGTTTTTTCAAAATGAGAATAATCACCTAAATGTTTAACAGTAGCAGCAGAGTTAATTATACATATAATATTTTTACACAAACTATTATATAAACTATAAGAAAGCCCAAGGCGTTCTTTAGTAAAATCACCATTAATAACAATAAGTCTATTTCCAAAATAAGAATTTAAGCTATCATTAAAGTAGTAATTTAATCTTCCTCTTAATCTAGTAATTGAATCTTCTAAAGAATTACCTCTAACTAAACAATATATGTTATAAGAAGTTTTTGTAAGTAATTCGTAAAGCAAATGTGATCCTAAAAATCCAGTAGCACCAGTTAATAATATATCCCCACTTAAAGAAATAGGTTCACTTTTTTCTATTTTAAATCCTTCATATGTGTAAGAATTTTTATCTTCTACAATTAAATTATTAGAATTAATAGCATATTTTTCTAATAGTCTAATTGTAGGATACCTATAAAAATCTTGTGCAGAAAGATTTATACCATATTCAGAAGCTTCTACAGTAACTTTAATAGAATCTAAAGAATCTCCTCCTAATGAAAAGAAATTATCTTTAATACCAATTTTATGTTTTCCTAAAACCTTTTCCCATATAGAACATAAAATTTTTTCTAAATTATTTCTTGGTGGTTCATAAATTTCATTTTCATTATTTTTTGCAAAAGATAGTAATTTTTTTCTATCAATTTTACCATTAGTATTTAAAGGAAATTCTGTTAAAAATTCAAATTGATTTGGAATCATATAATGTGGAAGCTTTTTTATTAGTATATTTCTAAAAGTTTCTTGGTCTATTATAGAAGAATCCATAATAACAAAAGCAATTAATGTTGGGGTTGTAGAATCTTCTTTGTTAAAAATAACAGTACAGTTTTTAACACCAGAAATATTTTTTATAGTACTTTCAATTTCACCTAGGTCTATTCTATAACCTCTATATTTTACTTGATTATCATTTCTTCCAACAAACATGATTGTGCCATCTGGAAGCCACTTAGCAGAATCACCAGTTTTATATATTCTATTTTTTAAGTCAAAAGCAAGTTTGGTTTTTTCAGGATTATTTAAATAACCATTACCAACACATTCACCTTGAACATATATTTCACCAACTTTTCCTATAGGAACATATTTTTTTAACTTGTCTAAAATTAAAATTTTAGAATTACCAACAGGAAAACCAATAGGAACTATACTATCTTTTGGTAAAGTATTATTAAATTTGTACATAGTACAACAAATAGTAGTTTCTGAAGGACCATATCCATTTACAATTTTCATATTACTATTTAAAGTATAAAAATTAGATAAAGTACAAGCTTTAATGGGTTCTACTCCAACTAAAATTTTGTTTAATGATAAGTTAGAATATTTAGCTAGTTCTTCATATATAGAATGTAACATAGAAGGTGGGAAATATGAAAATGTAATATTATTAGAGTAAATATATTCCGCAAGCTCTGCGATACTACTATTATTTAAGTCTTTGTATAAATGCAAATTTGCTCCAAAAGCAAGTGCAGTAAAAATTTCAGCCATACTAACATCAAAGCATATATTAGTAACAGATAAAAAATTATCATTATATGATGTTGTGTTATCAAAAAAATAATTTAAAGTATAAACAAAATTTATAATATTATTATGTGACTGAATAGTACCCTTTGGTTTACCAGTAGAGCCAGAAGTATATATGATGTAGGCATTATCGTCTGGTGCTACTTTTGGAAATACAAAATTTTCATTATAATTTTGCAAGTTATTAATATATAATTTAGGATAATTAATATTTAAATTGTCAAAATAATCTTCTGTAATTAATAGCTTACTATTACTATTTTGCAAAATATACTCTATTCTTTCTTTAGGATAGTTAGGGTAAATGGCTAAAAAAGCAGATCCAGTTTTTAAAATACCAAGTATACTTGCAATAAGGTTAATATCCTTATTTTTAAGTGAAATAGCGACTATATCTCCTTTTTTTACACCATTTGCAATAAGATTATTAGCAATTTTAGTACTATAAATATCTAAATTTTCGTAAGTAATATGCTCATTATTAAAAGTAACAGCTGTATTATTAGGGTATTTTTTTGCAATTTCACTTATTAAATCGTGAATTCCAATATTTCTAGGATGAGAAATGTTAGAATTACTAGATATATTTTTTATAAATTGCTCTTCTTTATTACTTATAATATTAATATCTTCTAATATAATAGAAGGATTACTTATTACTTGCATAGCCATATTAAGTATTCTATTATGAAGTGTATTTATTTCTTCTTCAGAAAATTTAGAAATTTTATAATCATAATAAATATTAATTATACCTGTATCATCCATATCATAAAAATGAATTTGAAGAGAATCTGAACAATTATCATTAAAAAACCAATTAGTATGGAATTTAATATTAGATATAGTAGCATTCGCTCTAGCATTTTGATAAGAAAATGCCAAATCATATAAATTATAAGAAATATTATACATATTTTTTAAATCTTCTAATAAAGTAGAATATGGGTATTTTTGATGTCTAAAAAATTTTATTTGACTACACATAACATTTTTTAAAAAATCGTTAAAAGACATATTATAGTCAATATTTAAACAAAATGGTTGTGTACCCGTAAAAATGCCACAAGTAGATTTTTCTTTAACATTTGTTCTGTTTAAAATTGGAGTTCCTATTGTAGAAAAATTACTATTATTAATTCTAGCTAAATATAAAGAATATATAGCCATAAAAAAAGTAAATAATGAACAATTAGCTTCTTTGCAAAGAGAAGTTATTTTTTTGTATAGTTCTTTGTCTAATAAAAAAGATTTTCTCTTGGCAGTAGTTGTTATATTTTTTTCTTTTTTGTTTGAGATTATAATATGTTCTGGTTCAGATGAAAAAAAGGAATTCCAAAATTCTTTGTCTTTTTTAAACCTAGAAGTATTAAAATAATCCTGTTCGCTTTTAACAAAATCTAAATAAGAGTTATTTTCATTTTCATTTATAGTGGTATTATTTAATAAATTGGAATAAATTTTAATTATACCATCTACAAATAAACTTATAGACCAAGCGTCGGAAATTATGTGATGGAAAGATAAAGTTAGTCCGCCAGTTCCATCTTCAAATTTGAAAAGAGTAAAATTAAATAAAGAAGAGTCAAAAAAATTGAAAGGACAAGCTACAGTTTCAGAAGTTAACTTATCTAAATCTTGTTTATCCTTTAAAAAAACGCGCTTTAAATAAAAAGGTTCATATGGCACTATGTATTGCATAGGTATAGAATCTTCCATATGAATTCTTATTCTAAGTGCGTCATTATTTTTAACAAAAATGTTTAATGCTTTTTCTAGCAAATCTAAATCTACTTTTTCTTCTATAATTATATTTCCACCAATAGAATTTAAATTAGTACCAGAAGAATATTGTTCTGATAAAAAAATTGCCTTTTGTGGAATTGTTAAATTAAATAATTTTAAATCATTCATAAACATCACCTTTAAATCTTTACGAAATTATATACTTAAAAAAATTAAAAAGCAATAAAAATATTGAACAATTTTACCATTTGTTATAAAATGGAAAAAACGAAAGAAAGTAGGGAAAGTTATGAGCAAACAACCTAAAGATGATATCGAGAGAAAGCCAATAAAAAATTTTAGAGAATTAGTTAAAAAGTATGAGCAATTTAAAGCTAAAGTAGCATTTAAATATAAGAAAAATGGGGAAATAAAAGAAATTACATACTCAAAATTTGCAGAAGATATTAAGTCTATGTCTGAAGCTATTATTGCAAGTAACGCAAAAAGAATTGCTGTTATAGGAGATAATAGATATGAATGGTGTGTTACATATTTAGGTGTGGAATGCGCTGGAAAAGTAATTATACCACTAGATAAAGCTTTAACAAATGTAGAAATAAAAAAATTACTAAAAAGAAGTGAAGCAGATGTAGTAGTATATGAAGAAAAATATACTGAAGCCATAGAAAGTGCAATAAAAGAAGGATTAAACATAAAATATAAAATTTGCATGGAAGGCAAAAAAGAAGAAAATGTAGTGCAATTTAAAGACTTTATAGAAAGTGGTAGAAAAATATTAAAGTCAAACAAGAAAAAATATAATAAAGTAAACATAGATAATAACGAAATGTATATAATGTTATTTACATCTGGTACTACAAGTGAGCCTAAAGCAGTAATGTTATCACAAAATAATATTTGCTCTAATATAAGTGCTATAGCTAAACATGTAAAACTGTATAAAACAGATACATTACTTTCATTTTTACCAATTCATCATACATTCGAATGTACAATAACATTTTTATATGGTACATATAGTGGTGCTACAATTGCATTTTGTGAGGGACTAAGACATATTGCAGATAATTTAAAAGAATTTCAAGTTAGTGTATTTGTCGCAGTGCCATTGGTGTTAGAAACAATGTACAAAAAAATTCAAAAAGGAATAGAAGATAGTGGAAAAGCAAGTTTAATTAAAAAGTTTCAAAAAGTTTCAAACTTTTTACTAAAACACCATATAGATGCAAGAAAGATTTTATTTAAGCCTGTTTTAAAACAATTTGACGAATATTTAAGAGTTGTATTATATGGTGCTGCACCAATGAATAAAGAAACAATAGAAGGGTATAACTCACTTGGAATAGAATTAGTACAAGGATATGGATTAACAGAAACATCACCAGTAATTGCAGCAGAAACAGATGAAAGAAAAAGACCAGGTTCAGTAGGGCTACCTTTATGCAATTTAGAAGTAAAAATTGCAGATAAAGATAAAAATGGTATAGGTGAAATTGTAGCAAAAGGTCCAAGTATTATGCTAGGTTATTACGAAAATAAAGAAGCAACCAAGAAAGTGTTAAAAAAAGGTTGGTTCTATACAGGTGATTATGGTTACATAGATAAAGATGGATTTTTATTTGTAACAGGTAGAAAAAGTGATGTTATAGTACTTAGAAATGGAAAAAATATATATCCACAAGAATTAGAATTTTTAATAAACAAAATTAATTATGTAGAAGAAAGCCTAATATATGCAAGAGAAAAAAATGTAACAGATACATTAATATGCGCTAAAGTTGTATATAATAAAGATTTAGTAACAAAAGAATTAGGAGAAAAGACAGAAGAAGAAATAAAACAAGAAATTTGGAAATGTATAAAAGAAATAAATAAAGAATTACCAGCATATAAACATATAAAAGAAATAGTAGTTACAAAAGAACCACTAGATAAAACAACAACACATAAAGTAAAAAGATATCAAGAAATAAATAAATTAGAAAAGACAAAATAATGTATTAAAAAAATCCTTTTGGAAAACATAAAGTAATAAGAAAGGTTTTCCAAAGGAGGTTTTTTATGCAAAAATACAAAAGAATAAAACGAAAAACAAAAAATATGGGAAAAAAATCTTTTATAACATTTATAACAATAATAAGTATAATTTTAATAGTTTCATTGGCAAGATTATATTTTAGGATAGATGTAAAAAATAGTAATGAAAATGTAAAAATAGAAAGAACTAATAAGGAAACAGTAACAGAGGTAAGTAAAGAACAAACAATAGAAGAACTCATAGAAGAAGTAAATTATAGTGTTGTAGGAATATCAAAAATAAAAGAAATGGGAAGTAGTATATTTGCAGAAGATGGTATAGAAAAATTAGGACTAGGAACAGGTGTTATTGTAACTCAAAATGGTTACATAGTTACCAATAGGCATGTTTCTGGAGATAAATATAGTAATTGCTATGTAACGTTAGAAAATGGTAGCACATATGACGCCAAAGTTGTTTGGGCAGATGCAACATTAGACTTAAGTATTGTAAAAGTAAACTTAACAGGGTTAAAAACAGTAAACTTGGGAGATTCTAATAGTGTAAAAGTAGGAGAACCAGTTTATGCAATTGGAAATCCTATAGGATATGAATTTGAAAGGACAGTAACTTCTGGAATAATAAGTGCAAAATCAAGAACTATAAAATTTACAGAGAGTAATAAAGAAATATTAATGACAGACTTAATACAAACAGATGCTACAATAAACCCAGGAAATAGCGGAGGACCATTAATAAACTTAAAAGGCGAAGTTATAGGTATAAATTCGCTAAAAATAGAAACAGCAGAAGGAATTGGATTTGCAGTTCCAATAAATGTTATAAAGCCAATAGTAGAGAAGTTATCTGCTACAGGTAGTTTCGAAGAGCCATATATAGGAATTTCTGGATATGATAAAAATATTATTCCATATATAAATAAAGATTTTAAATTAACTAGTGGGGTATATATAGAAAATGTAGAGCTTAACAGCCCATCAGCAGAAAGTGGATTAGTAAAAGGTGATATAATATTAAAAATAGATGATAGCCCAATATACACTATGAACGATATTAGAGAATATATTTATAAAAAAATGCCAGGAGAAACTATAAAACTGGAGTATAAGAGAGGTAACAACACTAATACGTTAAATTTAACCCTAGGAAAAAGATAATTGGTGATAATGTCGAAAGATGACGAATAATATCGATATTTTATTCTTGTAAAAATTTGCTAAATGTGTTTTAATATTAACATAACAGCCTGGAAAGGAGAAGAATTAATTGTGAATACTAAATTAGAAAAATTAAAGGAAAATATAAATAATAACACGAAAGAAACAATTAATTTAATAAATACAAAACTAGAAAAAAGCTTTAAAGAGATAAGTAATATTGAATTAATAGAAAACAACCCAATATTTAATGGTATAAATATTAATATAAATGAAGATGTGCTTATAGCCACAATTTGTAGTAAAGAAGATGCCAATAAAGTAGGATACCAATATTGGGCATATTTTTGCATGCTAAATAAAAAAGCTAATATGAATTTATTAGATGAAATAAACATAGAATCATACAGCAAAGAAGAGCATCATGATATAATGGAAATATGTAGCGAAGAAAAAAATATACAAATAAAAATACATTATATAGTAACAGAAGAATTATTAAAAAAAGAACTAATAACAGAAGATGAATTATTAGTTCTTATAGAAAATCTTTAAATTCATTTTTAGTAATAATTTTTAAAATTAAACTAAATAATATGTAAAAAATACTATAAATTAATATATTTACAAGTAATGGAAAGATAGCATTTGAATGTATCTTTAGAAGAATAGTTATAATTAAGCTAAAAAACAAGGCAGTAAGAGGCTTTATAATCCATAGCTTTAGATTAAAACTAATATTAGAAACATTAATTAAAACTGCAATACTTAAAACACAGTTTAAAATTTCACTTATAAATATAACTATTAAATACCCAAAAATTCCATAAAGGGGTACTAAAAAAGATATCAATAAAATGCTACTTACCAAATCTATAATATTTATAATCATAACACTAACTTGTTTATCTAACCCTTTTAAAATTCCATCAACAATACTATCTAAGTACATAAATATTATTACAGGGGCTAATAATTGTATATACTTAGAAATGTCTTTGTTATTATAAATTAAAATACTTAATTCTTCAGAAAAACAAAGAAATATTCCAATAACAAAAAAGGAGAAAAACATTGTATATTTTAAAATTCTAGATATCGAATTTTGTATAGTATCATTTTTTCCACGTACATTAAAAGAAGAAAATTCAGGTATTAGTAAACTACTAAAAGAACTTAAAAAAATACTTGGGAAAAGTATAATAGGAAAAACCATACCATTAATCATACCATAGCTTACTAAAGCATTGCTACAACTTAATCCAGATAATTCTAACTTTAAAGGTATAATTATTTGCTTTAAAGTTGCAAGACCAGATTTTATATATGTTGCAGAAGAAATTGGCATAGAAATTTTAAAGATTCTTTTTGTAATGTTGCTAGAAGTATTTGAAGTAGGTATACTTTTTAAACATAATTTTTTTCTATCTCTAATATAAGCAATAAACATTAATAAACAAGTAATTCCTTCAGCAATAGAACTTCCAAGAACAATTAAACAACAAGCAGAATTAATAGAAAAATTAAATAATCTGTTAAGCATATAAGTTATAAGTAAAATTTTAAATAATTGTTCTGCAATTTGTATAACAGCACTTTTTATTATATGCCTTACAGCAGAAAAATATCCACTAAGGCAAGAACAAATAGAGGCAAAAGGAAAAGATATAGCCATTATACATATTGTAAGAGAAGATATTTTTTCATGTAGTATGTAAGTAGAAATGTAATTTGCAAAAGCAATAAAAAGTAAAAAAGCTAAAACACCAAAACCAATACTATATAATAAACATTTTTTTACAACAAATTTTAAATTAGAAAAATTGTTTTTTGCTATTTCTTCAGAAACAATTCTAACACAAGCAAGATTAATACCAGAAAGTGCAAGAGTAATTCCAAAAGAATAAGTAGACATTAAAAGTTGGTACAACCCAACAGCTTCATGCCCAATTTTGTTAGAAATATAAACTCCAAAAGAAACTCCTATAAATTGTAAGAATATAGCTATAATACTTAAAACCAAGCCATTTATAATAAATAATTTTAATTTTCTCAAAAAAATCACCTATTCATGTTTATTCATTAATAGGTGATTTTTATACATTAAGAAATTTTAATAAAATGATAAGTTCCTGGATCTGGTGAATATTGTGTAGCAATATGACCATTAAAAATTTGTGAACTAAATTCACCACTTAAAACAGGTCTATCTATAGTACATATAAATTCTTCATTTTTATTATTTTTAATATGTATTGTAAAATTCATATTAAAAAACAGATCATCTAAAGTTATGTTAGCTTTTGGTAAGATTGTTCCGTTTAAAGAAATTATATCTGTATTTTGCATTTTAAAGTTTGTTACAATATCTTTGTTTATATATCCTAAACTTATTGGGTTAGAGCAATCTTGGTAAAAAGCTGGAGTATTGTAGGCACTTTCCTTATTATCTTTATTACTGTTAATAATAGAAAAGTCTATTCTATTATTAACAGGTTCTTGTAATCCCTTATATGTAGCAAAATAATAAGGATTTTTATAACTTAAACTTTGTGTACCTTTATCAGAATTTGTACTAACTTTTATATTATCTATATATAATTCAGAAATTGTATTTTCATCCGTTAAATCGTCAGATTTATTAGTGTTATTAATATATATTGCAATATCGGTATATTGACCAATATTTATATCTTGAAAATTATTATCTTTACTATTATCTGTTACAAACGCATTGCTATAGTAAACAATTTTTTCAATAGAGAAAATTGGACTAATATAATTGCTATATGTTTCATATGAGTAATTTGCAAAATTATTCCTACATATAATATCTCTAATTTTAAAGATATAGAAAGGAAGTAAACTTATTAATATAATAATTAATATTAACAAAGCAACAAAGTCTTTCTTCTTAAATAAATTTTTCATTTGAATCTCCTTTTCAGTAATGATAAAACTATAATTTATCGTAAAAATATGTCATATATGAAAATACTTTTGTACACCAATTAGGGTCTGTAGAGTATCTTATATTAATTCCTGTAAGTGTTGGACTAGAATAGAATCTTCCGGTTGTTGTATCACCATCTGACATTGTCATTCCAGCTGGATTTAAATATGCTTTAGCAAGTATTTTTGCAACGAATTCAATACCTTCTGCATAAGTATCAAAAGTATACGCAGAATTGTAAGCATCGTTATCATAAGCACCATACCCAAATAAGTTTCTTTTATCTAAAGAAATTGCAGATGTTCCCCAACCACTTTCGTGAATTGCCATGGCAACTAGTAAAAGTCCGTTAACATTATATTTTTGTTCAGCATTATAAAATGCTTCAGCATTACTGTATATTACTTTATTTACATCTCTTGGTTCATTAGCTAATATACGTTTGTAATCTTCTAAAGATAAGCCACTCTTAACATTTAATGCCATATTAAAGTTAAGTTTAGAAACAATTCTTTGTACCTTATTTTGTGAAACTATACCAGGTGTTGTAGATTGTGAAGTTAATGCAGATGATGGAACATATCCTTCTTGACCATCAAAAGAAACTTTACACCAATCACCAAGGACTTCTAAAAGAATGACATCCATATACCTAGTTATTTTGCATATTTCTGAACCATTGTTAATAGAATCCATTAAAGATACTGTAGAGATAATATACATTGTATCTCCTAAATGTACATTATAATTTACTAAGAAATCTGAAGTACCAACTTCTACAATTTCTTCTATAGGAGCTTTTAAAATATCTATACTAGAAGTAGATTCATCAATTAAATCTGTTCCCTCATAAGTTCTTATAATATTAACACGCTCTAAACCAAGGACACCAGCTTGTTTAACAATTTTTTCGTTTTTTGGCAAAGAATCATTTTTTATATATTTAGTAGAATAAGGTATTTCTTTATCCCTATATGTTTTTTCCTTAGTTTTACTCGAATTAGAATTATCTATAAGTATTTGGCTTATATTAAATGGATTTGTATTTTTTTCGTATGTATTAAAATTACCATAAGGATTTTCTTGTTTGTTTTTATTAGAAATGTAAGATACGATAAAGATAATTAATCCAATTATAACAACTAAGTAAATAATAGATAAAATAATAAATTGCCTAAATTTAGTTTTATTGCTTTTTAAAGTGTCAAATTTATACTTAAGAGTATCTTTAAAAGGTTTTTCCTTAGTTTTTAACTTGGTTGTTTTCTTTTTACTAATATGAGCACTAGATTTTTCTTTTTTATTTTTAATTGAAGATTTATTTTTTTCTTTAACCTTTTTTATTTTTATTCCTGATTTTTTCTTATGTATTTTGTCAGATTTTTGTACAACATCTTCTTTGGAATGTGTTGCATTCATAATATTTTCTTTAGGTTTTGTATTTGTATTTACGTTAGATTTATTAGAATTTCTTGCTTTTTTTAATTCCTCGAAAGCGTCAGACAAATTTCTTGGGCTATTATTGTCTTTTGTATTATTATCTTGCATTTTTAATCACCTTAAATTATAAAAATTATTGGATATACCAATTTAAACTACGAAATCGAAATGAAAAAATTCGATCATCATTTATTTTTTTGTAGTATAACATAAGGGAAATAAAATTACAAACGTAATGGGTAGCTTTTTTTATAAAAATATTCATATAAATTTGCTGGAATTTGTTGACAAAATAGGCAAAAACATGTTATGATACAAAAGATATTTAAACGCTTAAAAAGGTGATAAAAATAATTAAAAAAATTAAGAAAAAGTAATTTTAAAACAAGGTAGGTTGGCAAAAGAAAAATAGGCGATTGCCAGCATGCCTTTTTGTTGCCTAAAAACGGTTATATTAATTGAAAAGAGGAATTGTTTTAAAAGGATATATTAATGTAAAAATTTATAAAGCAGGAATTTGGAAATTAATATAAAATTTTAATAACAAGAAGGACTTTTCAATATTCATATATAATTTTTTCAAACTGCTTACATTTTGTTTTAGAGGTGATTTAGTTGTTAAAAGAAATTAAGCATGAAAAAAGCTCAAGAAAAGACTTTGCAAAAGTTGGAGACTTTATAGAAATGCCAAACTTAATTAAAGTGCAAAGAGATTCTTACGAGTGGTTTGTCGAAGAAGGATTGGGAGAAGTATTACAAGACATTTCACCAATTATCGACTATTCAGGAAATTTAGTTCTAGAGTTTTTTGATTACTACATGGAAGAAAAGACAAAATATTCATTAGAAGAAGCGAAAGAAAGAGATGCTACATATTCTACACGTTTACATGTAAAAGTAAGATTAATAAATCGTGAAACAGGAGAAATTAAAGAACAAGAAATCTATTTAGGAGATTTCCCTTTAATGACAGATAGTGGAACATTTATTATTAATGGTGCAGAAAGAGTTGTAGTAAGCCAATTAGTTCGTTCACCAGGATGTTATTATGGTTTTACTTACGATAAAACAGGAAAGAAACTATTTACATCAACAGTAATGCCAATAAGAGGAGCATGGATAGAATATGAAACAGATAGTAATGATGTTTTCTATGCACGTGTAGACAGAACTAGAAAAATTCCAGTAACAACACTATTAAGAGCATTAGGCTTAGCAACAGATGAACAAATACTTGATTTCTTTGGGAATGAAGAAAAACTAAGAGTAACATTAGAAAAAGACCCAATAAAAACACAAGACGAAGCATTAATCGAAATTTACAAAAAATTAAGACCGGGAGAACTTCCAACAGTAGATGCTGCTAAAAACTTGTTTAATGGTTTATTCTTCGATGCAAGAAGATATGACTTGTCAAAAGTAGGAAGATATAAATACAATAAAAAATTAAATTTAGCAACAAGAATTGAAGGAAAAATAGCATATGCAGACATAATAAACCCAGAAACTGGAGAATTATTTGTAGAAGCAGGAGAAGTTATATCTAAAGATATAGCAGAAGAAATTCAAAATTCTGGTATAAATGTAGTAGAAGTAAAAGTAGAAGATAAACCTATTAAAATAATAGGTAATGGAACAGTAAATATTCATGATTTCGTAACAAATGTAGATATTTCAGACTTACATTTTAGAGAGATGGTAAATTATGAAGTATTAAGAAGTATTATAGATAATACAGACGAAAAAGACTTACACGAAGTAATAAAACAAAGATATGAAGAACTAGTTCCAAAACATGTTACAACAGAAGATATATTAGCTTCTATTAACTATTTATTAAACCTAGACCATAAACTAGGAGAAATAGATGATATAGACCATTTAGGAAATAGACGTATACGTTGTGTTGGTGAATTATTACAAAATCAATTTAGAATTGGTTTAACAAGATTAGAAAGAGTTGTTCGTGAAAGAATGACAATTCAAGATTTAGATGTAATAACACCACAAACATTAATTAATACAAAACCAATAACTTCAGCTATAAGAGAATTCTTTGGTAGTTCACAATTATCACAATTCATGGACCAAACAAATCCATTATCAGAATTAACACATAAAAGAAGAATTTCGGCATTAGGACCTGGAGGACTTTCAAGAGAAAGAGCAGGATTCGAAGTTCGTGATATTCACTATACACATTATGGTAGACTATGTCCAATAGAATCTCCAGAAGGACCAAACATAGGTCTTATATCTGCCCTTTCATCATTTGCACAAATAAATGAATATGGATTCATAGAAACACCATATAAAATAGTAGACCAAGAAACACATAAAGTTACAGACAAAGTAGAATACATGAGTGCAGATGTAGAAGATGGTAACTACATTGCAGAAGCAGAAGAACCATTAAATGAAGATGGAACTTTTGTAAATAAGAGAGTTAAAGTTAGATATAGAAACGATATTATAGAAGTAGACAGAGAAATGGTAACAGGAATGGATGTTTCACCAAAACAATTAGTATCAATTGGTGCAGCTATGATACCATTCTTAGAACACGATGATGCAAAACGTGCTCTTATGGGTGCGAACATGCAACGTCAAGCTGTTCCATTAATAAATCCAGAAGCTCCAATAGTAGGAACAGGTATGGAATATAGAGCAGCAAAAGACTCTGGAATATTAATTCTAGCTGAAGATGATGGTGTTATCCAAAAAGTTACAGGTGAAGCTATTACAGTTAAATATGACAACGGAAAAACAAAAACACATAAATTAAATAAGTTTAAAAGAACAAATGGTGGAACTTGTATAAACCAAAGACCAATAGTTGTTGCAGGTGAAAGAGTTAAAAAAGGTGATAGTATAGCAGATGGACCAGCAACAAAAAACGGTGAAATGGCTTTAGGTAGAAACGTATTAGTAGCATTCTCTACATGGGAAGGTTACAACTACGAAGATGCTATACTTTTAAATGAAAGATTAGTAAAAGAAGACGTATTTACATCAATTCATATAGAAGAATACGATTGTGAATGTCGTGATACAAAATTAGGACCAGAAGAAATAACAAGAGATATACCAAATGTTGGTGAAGACAGCTTAAAAGACTTAGACGAAAATGGTATTATAAGAATTGGTGCAGAAGTAAGACCGGGAGATATTTTAGTAGGTAAAGTTACTCCAAAAGGAGAAACAGAACTAACAGCAGAAGAAAGATTACTTCGTGCAATATTTGGAGAAAAAGCTCGTGAAGTTAGAGATACATCTCTTAAAGTACCACATGGTGAGGCTGGAACAATTGTAGATGTAAAAATATTTACAAGAGATAATTCAGACGAATTAGGACCAGGTGTTAACCAAATAATAAGATGTTATATAGCAACAAAAAGAAAGATATCAGTTGGAGATAAAATGGCTGGACGTCATGGTAACAAAGGTACAATATCTAGAATTTTACCAGAAGAAGATATGCCATTTATGCCAGATGGTACACCAGTAGACATTCTATTAAACCCATTAGGTGTTCCTTCTCGTATGAACTTAGGTCAAGTTTTAGAAGTACATTTAGGACTAGCAGCAAAAGAATTAGGATGGAATGTAGCAACACCAGTATTTGATGGTGCAACATCAGAAGAAATAGAAGAATTACTAACTAAATCTGGAAATACACCAGATGGTAAAACAATTCTTTATGATGGTAGAACAGGAGATCCATTTGCTGAACCAATTACAGTAGGAGTAATGTATATGCTTAAATTACACCACTTAGTAGATGACAAAATACATGCTCGTTCAACTGGACCATACTCTTTAGTTACACAACAACCACTAGGAGGTAAAGCACAATTTGGTGGACAACGTTTTGGAGAGATGGAAGTTTGGGCACTAGAAGCATATGGTGCAGCACATACATTACAAGAAATGTTAACAGTAAAATCTGATGATGTAGTAGGAAGAGTTAAAACTTATGAAGCAATTGTTAAAGGTGAAAATATTCCAGAACCAGGAATTCCAGAAACATTTAAGGTATTAATGAAAGAACTACAATCATTAGGATTAGACATGAGATTATATACAAAAGATAATAAAGAAGTAGAGCTAAAAGAAGATATAGATGAAGGAATAGATTACAACGAAGCAAAGAAAAAAGAAGATTTAGTTCTAAATGAAAGTGAAATAGAAGATTCTTATATAGAAGCCGACGAAGAAGAAATCGACGTAGACAAAGATGATGATAGTGACGAACTATTTGTAAATGATGAACTTCTAGATGATGAAGGCCTATATGGTGACTTAGCAAAAGACAATCTTGATGAAGATGAAGATTTAGATTAAAAAAATTGCTACCCAAATTTTATATTTGGGTAGGGCAATTAAAAATAGTTTTGCGAAACTAAAAAATAAAGTCAAGGGGGCAAAAAATGGACGAATTAGAAGTCTTTGATAAAATAAAAATTGGTTTAGCTTCTGACGAGAAAATAAGAGAATGGTCAAAAGGTGAAGTTAAAAAACCAGAAACAATAAACTACAGAACATTAAAACCAGAAAAAGATGGTTTATTCTGTGAAAGAATATTTGGACCAACAAAAGATTGGGAATGTCATTGTGGTAAATATAAAAGAGTTAGATATAAAGGAATCGTTTGTGATAGATGTGGTGTAGAAGTTACAAAATCTAAAGTTAGACGTGAAAGAATGGGACACATAGAACTTGCAGCACCTATTGCACACATATGGTTTTTTAAAGGAATACCTAGCAGAATAGCATTAATGCTAGATATTTCTCCAAGAAATCTTGAAAGAGTTATATATTTTGCATCATATGTAGTAACAGATAAAGGAACATCTGGATTAATGGAAGCACAAGTTTTAAATGAAAGAGAATATCATGAAGCTGTAGAAAAATATGGTAGAGATTCTTTTAAAGCAGAAATGGGTGCAGGAGCATTAAGAAAATTATTAGAAAAAGTAGATTTAGAAAAATTATCTGCTTCATTAAAGAAAGAAATTGCAAAAGCTAGTGAACAAAAAAGAGTAAAACTAGTAAAAAGATTAGATACAGTAGAAGCATTTAGATTATCTGGAAACAGACCAGAATGGATGGTTATGAATGTTGTACCTGTAATTCCACCAGATTTAAGACCAATGGTTCAATTAGATGGTGGTAGATTTGCAACATCAGATTTAAATGACTTATATAGAAGAGTTATAAACAGAAATAATAGATTAAAAAGATTATTAGAATTAGGTGCACCAGAGATAATTGTAAGAAACGAAAAAAGAATGTTACAAGAATCTGTAGATGCGTTAATAGATAATGGAAGACGTGGAAGACCAGTAACAGGAGCTGGTAATAGACCATTAAAATCATTATCAGACCTATTAAAAGGAAAACAAGGTAGATTCCGTCAAAACTTATTAGGAAAAAGAGTTGACTACTCTGGACGTTCTGTTATAGTTGTAGGTCCAGAATTAAAAATTTACCAATGTGGACTTCCAAAAGAAATGGCGGTAGAACTATTTAAACCATTTGTTATGAAAGAATTAGTAGGTAGAGGAATTGCACATAATATTAAAAATGCAAAAAGAATGGTAGAAAAATTAAGCCCAGAAGTATGGGAAATATTAGAAGATGTTATAAAAGACCATCCAGTAATGTTAAACCGTGCGCCTACACTACACAGACTAGGTATACAAGCATTCGAACCAGTTCTAGTAGAAGGTAGAGCAATAAAACTACATCCATTAGTTTGTACACCATTTAATGCTGACTTCGACGGTGACCAAATGGCTATTCACTTACCATTATCACCAGAAGCACAAGCAGAAGCAAGATTCTTAATGTTATCTGTAAACAACTTATTAAAACCACAAGATGGTAAACCAGTTACAGTACCAACACTAGATATGGTTCTTGGAAGTTATTACCTAACAATGGCCTTAGATGGCGAAAAAGGTGAAGGTATGTACTTTAAAGATAAAGATGAAGCTATAATGGCTTACGAAAACCATGATGTAGGAATACATGCAAAGGTATTTGTAAGATTTAGCAAAGAAATAGATGGAGAAGTAAAAACTAAGAAAGTAGAAACAACAGTAGGTAGAATCATTTATAATGAAGGAATACCACAAGATTTAGGATATGTAGATAGAACAGATCCAGAACATGAATTTGACTTAGAAATAAACTTCCCAGTTATAAAGAAAAACTTAGGAGATATAGTAAATAGATGTATAAATGTACATGGACTTTCTAAATCTGCTGAAGTATTAGATTATATTAAAGCAACAGGATTTAAATATTCTACACTTGCAGGTGTTACATTCTCTGCAGCAGATGTTAAGGTACCAGCAGCTAAAGCTGATATATTAGCAAAATCTGGTGAACAAGTAGAACAAATAAGAAAACAATTTAAACGTGGTTTAATAACAGATGAAGAAAGATATAATGCTGTTATTAATGTATGGGATAAAGCGACAAACGAAGTTACAGAAGCTATGAAAGAAAACTTTGATGACTTAAACCCAATATTCATGATGGTTCAATCTGGAGCCCGTGGTAACATGAACCAATTAAGACAAATCGCAGGTATGAGAGGTCTTATGGCAAGTACTACAGGTAGAGCAGTAGAAATTCCTATAAAATCTTCATTCGCTGAAGGTCTAGATGCCTTAGAGTACTTTATTTCTGCACATGGTGCTAGAAAAGGACTTTCAGATACAGCTTTAAGAACAGCTGACTCTGGATATTTAACAAGAAGATTAGTTGATGTTTCTCAAGACATTATTGTAAGAGAAGAAGACTGTGGAAGCCATGACGGAATTGTTTTATATGACATAAAAGAAGGAAACCAAATAATTGAGCCATTACAAGAAAGATTATTAGGAAGATTTGTAATAGAAGACTTAAAAGATCCAGCAACAGGAGAACTTTTAGTAGATACAAATACAATGATAACAGAAAAAATAGCAAGCAAAATTGTAGCAGCAGGAATTGAAAGAGTAAAAGTACGTTCAGTTCTAGGATGTAGATCAAAACAAGGTGTATGTCGTAAATGTTATGGTATGGGTCTTGCTAGAAAAGATTTAGTAAATATAGGAGAAGCAGTAGGTGTTATTGCAGCACAATCAATTGGTGAGCCTGGTACACAGCTTACTATGAGAACTATCCACTCTGGTGGTGTTGCAGGTGTTGCAGATATCACTCAAGGTCTTCCTAGAGTTGAGGAACTATTCGAAGCTAGAAAGCCAAAGGGTCTTGCAATTATGGCAGAAATCTCTGGAAGAGTAAGAGTAGTAGAAGACAAGAAAAAGAAAGAAGTTATTGTTACTTCTAATGATGACTCAAAAACATATACAATACCATTTGGAGCAAAGCTAAAAGTTATGGATGGAGACGAAATAGAAGCGGGAGATCCAATAACAACAGGTTCATTAAATCCAAATGACATATTAAAAGTAAAAGGAGCAGAGGGAGTATATACTTACCTTGTACAAGAAGTACAAAAAGTTTATAGAAACCAAGGTGTTGATATAAACGATAAACATATCGAAGTTATCGGAAGACAAATGATTAAAAAAGTTAGAATAGAAGATAATGGAGATACCGAATTATTCCCAGGTTCTTTAGTAAATGTATATGACTTAGAAGAAGTAAATGAAAGAGCTATAGCAGAAGGAAAGAGACCTGCAACAGCAAAACGTGTATTACTTGGAATAACAAAAGCATCACTTGCAACAGAAAGTTTCTTATCTGCAGCATCATTCCAAGAAACAACAAGAGTATTAACAGAAGCTGCAATAAAAGGTAAAACAGATGAACTTATTGGACTAAAAGAAAACGTTATGATAGGTAAATTAATACCAGCTGGAACAGGAATGGAAAGATATAAATCTTTAAAAATTCATGTAGAAGGTCAAGAAGATTCTGAAGAAGAAGTAGCAGAATAAAACAAATATATTACAAAAATAAAAAGCAAATTAGAAAAAAATTTCTAATTTGCTTTTTGCGTAATAGGAATTCGAATATGATTTTTTTGAATTTGAAGATGGGAAGTAAAACGCCGACAAAATCTTGTAATAATAGCAAAATCAATTGATTTTTAGAGCAAAACACGATATAATATATGCTAGAAAAAAATAAAAGGATTGGTGGGTATGAAAGTATTAAATAAAAAATTAACCCTATTAATAATGGGAATAACAATTCTGCTAATATCAATATTAACAGGAAGTGTGCAAGCTGCTTCGCAAGAATTTGGTTTGCAAGAATATAGGAAGCCAATTGGTAATACACAATATGGTTATAAAGTAAGTGACAAATATGTTTGGAAAATAGTGACATATTCTGGAAGTGCAATAAATTATGACAAAACATTGTACTGTTTAAAGGCAGAACAAGGTTTCTTTACATCTGAACCAGGCAAATTTAAAGAAACATACGATTTATCATACGATTTTATGAACAGGAATAGTATGCCTACATTACCAGTACCATCACAATATTATAACCAAATAGTATGGTTATTAAACCACGCTTATATACCAAATGCAGAAACAGCAACTACAGATAAAGCTGTATTATTACAAAATGCAGGAATTACAGGAAATCATGAGTTAACAGATGATGATATAGATGTTGTACAACAATTAGCAATATGGTATTTTACAAATTATGACGATCCAACATACCATAAAGATATGGCAGGAGAAGCATCTTTCCAAACAGTTTTACTATCAGCAAAAACTAATGGAGTAGCAGGTGAATATGTAGCTATAGAAGATACAAATACTACAAGATATGATAACATGGATAAATTATTTGTATACTTTGTAGAAAATGCAAAAAAAGCAACAGAAAGTTCTAATAGTAATTCATCACCAATTACAATGGAAGATACAACACCAACAGTAGAAGCAAAAGGAAACGACTATATAGTAGGACCTTTTAAAGTAAATAAAAATAATGACATACCATATACAATTAATTTTTCAGTAACGAACCAAAGTGGTCAAAGTTTAGATGGAAAATACAAAGTATTAGATGCAAATAAAAGTGAAACAAATAAAACATTAGATCAACTAATAGGAAGTAATTTTTATTTAAGTATTCCAATAAATACAGTAAATTCTGAAAACATAACAAATGTAAGAGTTGCAATAAGTGGAAATTATACATTAACCCAAGCAACATATTGGACAAAAGCAGGAGATAGTACAGTACAACCAATAGTAGAAATAGATAGAACACAAAATTCATTTAACGGAGAAGAAGAAGCAACTTTTCCAAAATCAGGTTCATACAATTTAAAACTTGTAAAAGTAGAACAAGGAAATGTAAGTAAAAAATTACAAGGAGCAACATTTAAAATTGTAAGTCCTAACGGAACAGTAACAGAAACAACAAGTGCAAATGGTGAAATAAATATTGGACCAATAAATATAACACAAGCAGGAACAGACACAATAACAATAGAAGAAACAAAAGCACCAGAAGGGTATGAAAAAATTATAACTTCACCAATAACAGTAAAAGTTACAAAAGAATTTAAAAACAATACATACACAATTTCAAATGCGATAATAGAAAATAACCAAGAAGGTGCAAGCATAAATTTAACAGGAAATACAATAACAGTAACAGTAGAAAACAAAGCAAAATATTTTGACTTAGCACTAAGAAAATACATAACAAAAATAAATGATAAAAATGTTACAGATACAAGAATTCCAAATATAGACAAAACTTCATTAGAAAATGGTACAACAGCAACATATAAACATAGAAAAGATCCACTTGTAGTAAAAACAGGGGATAAAGTAATATATAACATGACAATATATAATGAAGGAAACAAAGATGGTAGAGCAACAAAAGTAGTAGACCAACTACCAACAGGATTAAAATTTAACAAAATAATATCTGGAAACTTCGAACTAGAAGCATATTCTGAAGCAGACAACACATTAAAATTAGTAAGAGGTCAAAATACAGATAACTTAAAAGCATATGATGGCAAAACTTTAGATTCAGAAACAATACAAATAGAATGTACAGTAACAGCTGTATCAAGTAATAAAGAACAAATCTTAACAAATGTAGCATGGATTTTAGAAGAATATGATGCAGAATCACAAATTACAATAACAGACCAAGACAATGCAGATAGAGATTCTGTTCCAGCAAGACATCCAGATGCAAATAAAGACAATATGGAAAACTATATTGGTGCTAATAACAAAGAAGAATTAGATGACAAAGATTATTATTACAAAGGTCAAGAAGATGATGATGACTTTGAAAAATTAGTATTAAAACCAGCAAATGGAAGTTACAATGTAGAATTAATAAAAGTTGACGAAGAAACAGAGAAACCATTAAAAGGAGCTAAATTTAAAGCAACATTTGAAGATGGAAAGAGCCAAGAGCTAATAACAGATGAAAAAGGAAAATTAAATATAGAAGATATTGCTATAACACAAGAAGGAAAAGAAATTATAACAATAGAAGAAATAGAAGCTCCAGAGCATTACAACAAATTATTTGACACACTAAAAATCGAAATAACAAAAGTATTAGAAGGTCAAAAATATAAAATTTCTGACATAAAAATTCTAACACAAGATATAGAAGAATTTGTAGATGTGAAATTAGAAGATGGAACAATAAAAGTAACCGTAAAAAATAAAAAGAAGATATTTGATCTAGCATTAAGAAAATTTATAACAGCAGTAAATGACAACGAAGTAACAAACAGAATTCCAGAATTAAGTATGGGTGAAGATGGAAATATTAAATATGACCACACAAAAGACCCAGTAGAAGTGGAAAATGGAAACATAGTAACATATACACTAAGAATATTTAATGAAGGTGAAATTGCAGGTTATGCAAATAAAGTTGCAGATGATGTTCCAGAAGGTTTAGAATTTTTACCAGAAAATGAAATAAACAAAGAATATAGATGGGTACAATCAGAAGATAAAAAAAGTATAGAAACAGATTATTTATCAAAAGAACAAGAAAAAACAGAAGGTGCAAATTTAATAAAAGCATTTGATAAAGAAGCTGGAATAACAGACAAAAATCCAGATTATAGAGATTTAAAAATTGCATTTAAAGTAACAGAGCCAAATACATCTGACAGAATTATTGTAAATACAGCAGAGATTACAGATGACAGAGATGACAATAATGATCCAGTAGAAGATAAAGACTCTATTCCAGGTAATAATAATGAATGGAACAAAGAAGACGATTTAGATAAAGAATTTATAAAAGTTAAATATTTCGACTTAAGCCTTAAAAAATGGGTAAGTAAAGCAATAGTAACAAACGAAGATGGTTCACAAACAGTAATAGAAACAGGACATACAGGTGACGAAAACCCAGAACCACCAGCAAAAGTAGACCTAGGAAGACAAGACATAAATAAAGTAACAGTAAAATTTGAATTTAAAATAAAAATTACAAATGAAGGTGAAATTGCAGGTTACGCAAAAGAAGTAACAGATTATATACCAGAAGGACTAAAATTCATACAAGAAGATAATCCATTATGGTATCCAAGAGAACCATTAAATGGAAAAGAAAGAGTTGGAACAAAACAACTAGAAAATACTTTATTACAACCAGGAGAAAATGCAACAATTTCTATATTATTAACATGGATAAATGATCCAAATAATATGGGGCTAAAAACAAACATAGCAGAAATAAGCAAAGACTATAATGACAGCCATACACCAGATATAGACTCTACACCAGACAACTTTGAAAACGGTGAAGACGATATAGACGACGCACCAGTAATGTTAACAATAAGACTAGGAGACGCACAAATATATATAGGATTAGGATTTATAGTTATCGCAATGTTAACAAGTGGAATTTGGGCAATCAAGAAATATGTTTTATAATCCCTTTAGAGGTATTTAGAGGCGGTCCTTGAAATCCCTATTGAATTAAATAAAAACCTCGATGTTTAGTATTTGTGCATCGAGGTTTTTCTCTTTTTACCTCCCAGTTAGGCAGGGGGAATATATTGCCTTTATTGAAAATTTCAGATTGTTTTGGGGATTTTATTTGTTTATGGAAAATTCAAGATTATCTGGCGTAAATTTATTCGTTTTTATAAGAACAGACTTGCTTTTATATTTGGAATAGTAGTTATAATTAATTGAAAATTTAGCTAATGTAAAATAATGAGTACTAAGTACTTTGAACAACTTATATTTAAAGCTATTAAGGCTAAAGCAAAGCGTAATAAAAAAATAATATTTAAAAGACTCTAGAAAAGAGATGAAAATATTAAAAAATATAGCATTTCAAAATTAATGAAATGCTATATTTTTTGCCTTTAAGTAATATATATTTACATTAAAAACAGGATGAAGCTTTTGCATATTGAGATGTTAAGGAATATCACACCTTCACTCCCACAAAAAATGGAATACGGAGAACACAAGAGATAGTTTAAGAACCAACTTCCAAATCCTAAAACAGGGATTTTAAGGACCGTCCCCAAAATCCCTGTCTGAAATCTCTGTTGCAAATCCTTTGTCTTGAAAAGATAGCGAAAATGTAATATAATTGTAATGTAAATTTTTAAACTCTGCTATATATAGCAAAAACCATATCCGTAGGCAGGGTGAAGGAGCATATAATTAAGTCATAATAACTGCTATTTTTTACTATTGACTATTATTTATAATATAGTAAAATACAGTTAGTATATTATGGGGAAAAAAGGATGGTAAAAAAACTATGAAACTTTTTAAGAAAATAGCTGTAATAGCTGTAACAATTATGTTAGCTATATGCTTAGGAACAGAAGCATTTGCAGCTACAAATCCGGTAACATTTGGACTAAGTGAATATAGAAGAGAAACAAATGGAAAACAATATGGATATAGAATAAATAATGGAAATAAAAAGGTTTGGAAGGTTATTGTATACGAAAATGATGGAACTACAATGAATTTTGATAATACAGTATATTGCCTAAAAGCAGAAAGAGGATTTTATACAGCAACGCCAAATACTTTTAAACAAACATATGATAAAATGTTAGATTTTGCAGATAAAGCAAGCTTAGTACCAGCTATTTTCGAAAATGAAAATTACTACTATTCTGCTATATGGATTTTAGACCATGCATATATACCATATTATGCAAAAGCAGGAGATTCTGTAGAAGTACAAGCCAAGAAGAAAGAGCAAGCTGCACAAGATAGAGAAGCCTTATTAAATGAAACACAAATGAGTGATTCTTTAAAAAGAGAACTAACAGATGATGATATAGATGTAGTACAACAAATGGCTTTATGGTATTTTACAAATACAAAATCAAATGAAAATCCAGATATATATCATGTAGACTTTGCAGGAGAACCATCATTCCAAGAAGTAGCAATAGCAGAAAAAGGTATAGGTTCATACACAACAATTGCAGATGTAAACCAAACAAGAGCAGATGCTATGGAAAAATTATACCAATACATAGTAAGCAATGCCAAAAAAGATGAAAACATAGCATATTATAAAAACAATAACGGAAAAGTAACAGAGCCAATAACATTAGCAGAAGAAGTTAACCCAGTAGTAGAGCTAGATGGAAGTAATTACATAGTAGGACCATATAAAATAAATAAAAATAATGATTTACCATTTGAAATAGAAACTAAATTTGCAGACCAAAATGGAACAAATTTAAATGGTAAATACACATTATTAAATTCAAATAAAGAACCAGTAGAAGATGGAAAAACAATAAAAGATTTAATAGGACAAAGCTTTTATATTAATATTCCATCATCTGAAATAGATGATATAACAAAAATAGAATTTAGTTATACAGGTTCATATAGGGTAACATCAAAAGGATTTTGGACAACAACACAAAATCCAGATACAGTACAACCATTAGTTGCTGTAGAAAAACAAGAAATGCCACTAACTGGAAAAAAAGAGGTTGGAGTTGCAAAAAGAGAATTTGACTTGTCTTTAAGAAAATTTATTTCTGAAGTAAATGGAAAAGAAATAAATAGAGAGCCAACAGTAGATATTGCGAATTTAAACAAGATGATAGATGGAACAAAAGTTACAACAGCAACTTATAATCATAACAAAAAGCCAGTAGCAGTAAAGCCAGGAGATGTAGTAACATATACAATAAGAGTATATAACGAAGGTGAATTAGATGGTTATGTTGGAGAAATAACAGATTATTTACCACCAGAACTAGAATTTATAAATGATATGGAAAAATATCCAAAAGAAACAGACTTTAACGCAGGTTATGGTTGGAAGATAGATGCAAGTAATAACAGAATAATAAAAACAAACAAACTTGCATATTCAACAGAAGCAGCAAATAAAGACCAAAATGCTAATAATTTAATAAAAGCATATAATGGTACAACATTACAGTATAAAGAAGTAAAAGTAAAATGTAAAGTTAAAAATTCAACAGAAGCATTAAAGAAAATTACAAATTTAGCTCAAATTACAGCAGAAACAGATAGTAAAGGAAATCCAGCAACAGATAGAGATTCTGCTCCAAATGGAAATTTTGCATTACCAGGAGATACAGAATTACCAACATATAAAGATGAAGAAATAAATTCAGGAAAAACATACATACCAGGACAAGAAGACGATGATGACTTCGAAAAAGTTATAATACAAGAATTTGACTTATCTTTAAGAAAATTCATATCTGGAAAAAATGGAACAACATTAATAGGAAGAACACCATCTGTAGATACTACAAAACTTGCAAATGCAACAGCTACAACAGCAGAATATAACCATCCAAAGAAACCATTAGACATGAAAAGAGGAGATGTTGTAGAATATACAATAAGAGTATATAACGAAGGCTCAATAGATGGATATGCAAATAAAATACAAGATAAATTACCAGCAGAGTTAGAATTTTTACCAGAACATGAGACAAACAAAACATATGAATGGCAATTAGCAGAAGATGGTAGAACAGTTACAACAGATTATTTATCTAAAGAAAAAGAAACTTCTTCAAGAAAGAATTTATTAAAGGGATTTGATGGAACAACATTATCATATAAAGATGTAAAAATCGCTTGTAAAATAAAAGACACAGCAGAGTTTGGCAAAAAATTAACAAATTTAGCAGAAATAACAGAATCTAAGGACTCAGATGGAAATGCCGTAATAGACAGAGATTCTGAAACAGGAAACATTCAAGTACCTAGTGATGATGGATTACCAACATATAAAGACAACGAAATAAATAGCGAATATGTACCAGGACAAGAAGATGATGATGACTTCGAAAAAGTAAGGGTAGTATATTTCGACTTAAGCCTAAGAAAATTTATAACAGGAGTAAATGACAAAGATATAACAAATAGGGTACCATCATTAAGTATGGGTGAAGATGGAAACATTAAATATGACCATACAAAAGATCCAGTAGAAGTAGAAAATGGTAATGTAGTAACATATACAATAAGAGTATATAATGAAGGATTATTAGATGGATATGCAAAAGAAGTAAAAGACGATATTCCAGCAGGTTTAAAATTCTTAGCAAATAACCCAATAAATAGGGAGTATAGATGGCAAGAATCAGAAGATGGACAAAACGTAGTAACAGATTATTTATCTAAAGAACAAGAAAAAAATGATGGAGACAATTTGCTTAAAGCATATGATCCAGAAAAGGGACTAACAGAGAACAATCCAGATTATAGAGATGTAAAAATTGCCTTTGAAGTAACAGAACCAAATACTTCAGACAGAATACTAGTAAATACAGCAGAAATAAAAGATGACAGTGACAGTTCTGGTGATCCAATAGATGATATAGATTCTACTCCAAACAACAATAATGAATGGAATAAAGAAGACGATTTGGACAAAGAATTTATAAAAGTAAAATACTTTGACTTAAGCCTAAAAAAATGGGTAAGTAAAGCAATTATAATAGATGAAGATGGAAAGCAAACAGTACAAGAAACAGGTCATACAGGAGATGAAGATCCAGAGCCACCAGTAAAAGTTGACTTGGGAAGAAGAGACATAAATAAAGTAACAGTAAAATTTGAATTCCAAATAAAAGTAACAAACGAAGGTGAAATAGCTGGATATGCAAAAGAAATAACAGACTATATACCAGAAGGATTAAAGTTTATAGAAGAAGATAATCCAGATTGGTATAGAAGAGAAGAACTAAATGGAAAAGAAAGAGTTGCGACAAAAAAATTAGAAAACACATTATTACAACCAGGAGAAAGTAGCTCTGTACCAATAATATTAACATGGATAAATAACCAAGATAATATGGGATTAAAGACAAATATAGCAGAAATAAGCCAAGATTATAACGATAGCCATACACCGGATATAGACTCTGTACCAGACAACTTTAAAGAAAACGAAGACGATATAGACGATGCACCAGTAATGCTTACAATAACACTAGGAGATGCAAAATTATACCTAGGAATAACAGCATTAGTAGTAATAGCGCTAGGTGGAGGAATCTTTATAATTAAGAAATATGTAATCTAAAAGAGGGATTTCGGGGACGTACCTTAAAATCCAGGTAGTTTTACCAAATTATAATAGAAACTTAAAATCCCGATGAGGGTTTAATTACAAGAAAAATAAAAAGCGAATGTTTTTAGTATAATGAATTCAAATTATTAGATAAGAGAGTTTATTAATGAGGATTCATTTTATGAAAAGCATTCGCTTTTTCAAAATTAAAACGAATGGGAAACAAAGTAAAGGTTTTTAATTGCAAAAATAATAGTTTTATGATATTATATTAGTTACCATAAAATAGAAATGAGGGAATAATATGAGAACTGAAAAAACTATAAAAGAAATGGTGGAGCAAGTTGAAGTAGCTTCAACAACTTTCGAAAAAACAAATACAGATTTAAAAAGGAAATTCTTACTATGGAATATAGAAGCATTTAATACAATTGCATCTGCAGTATCTGTAAATAGAGGTTCATTTGGAACAGGATATCCATTCTATGTATTAGATAAAGACTTAAAAGGAGATATACCAATTATATCAGAACAAGTTAGATACAACAGACAATTAGTAAAAGATGGAGAGCCAGTACAAAAGTCAATATGGGAATGCAAGGAATGCTTAAAGAGAAATTATGCAACAATGCCAGATCTTAAAACTGTATGCAAGCCATGTCCTAATATGCTAGATTCATTAAAGCCAAGAAAGCTTATAAATAGACTACCAGACTTAGATATGTGGATAGTATGTAAAGATGGTAAAGTAGAGGTGGCACAAGAAGAGTTAACAAAGTTGTTAGAAAAATATAATATGAGAACATCAGACGTAGACCCACTGAAATCTCTAGATGAAGTTGCAGAAATAGCTACTACTTTAAAAGATGGTAAATTTCCAAAAACATTCTTACCAATAGACACTCATATAATGGAAGAATCTGCAATGATAAAATTAATAGAGCAAGTTCCAGACGAATTAAAAGAAGCTAAGAAATCTGGTAGGAAGCCATATTTGCCTATAAGACCAAAATCTTTTAGAAAAGAATGGCAATATGACGACGAAGCTTATAACTTTATTTATGATTATCTTTCAGCTTTTACAGCATTTAATTTTCCCCCAAACTTAGAAAAGACTTTAAAAGCAAGTAGAACTAGAGTAATAGAGGACAATACACCAGAAGAGTTATTCGAATTTCTTATGCAATCAGCAACTCCGGCTAATTTTAGAAGATTTCAATCATACGAGTTAGAAAGAATTTTCTTAAAAAGAGTAGCAGACTGGAAAATACAAATAAGTAAAAACAAAGAAAAAACTGATAAAAGTGAAACAATAGAACATAAAATATATGAAGGAGACGATTATGATGAGCGTTAATAAAAGAATAGATTTACACATACACTCAACAGTTTCAGATGGAGTGTTAGAACCAAAAGAGATAATAGATGAAGCTTATAAAAATGGAGTATCTGTAATTGCAATCGCAGATCATGACACAATAGAAGCATATACAGATGAATTATTTGAATATGCAAAAAGTAAAAATATAAAACTTATTAAGGCGGTAGAAATGTCTACGAAAGCTAAAAAAGCAGGAGTACATGTTTTAGGATATGACTTCGACTTAAATGATGAAAAATTTAGAGAAAGATTAAATAAAATAAGAAATGCAAGACATGACTATTTGCATAATGTTGCAAAAAAACTAGAAGAAATAGGATATTATATAAATGTAGAAGAGCTAGATAAAATAGATGCAGTTACAAAAGCTCATATTGCATTAGATGCAACAACTAATCCACAAAACAAAGAAAAGCTGTTAGAAGAATTTGGACATATTCCAAATAAAGGCGAATTTATAGAAACTATTATGAATGAAAACTGCCCAGCATATGTAAAAAAAGAAAGTGTAACACCAAAAGAAGCAGCAGAAATAATAAGAGAAGCAAAAGGAAAAGTTGTATTAGCGCATCCAGTAGCATATGCACATGAAGATAACCTTACAGATAAAGAAATAGAAGATATAATCAATGATATGAACCCAGATGGGTTAGAAGCAAACTATTTATATGCAGATAGAAATGACAAAAAATTCGATGAAACAAAAAAATGGAATAAATTTGCAAAAGAACATAATTTATTTGTAACAGCAGGTTCAGATTTTCATAACAAAGATGGTATTAGACCAGAGATAGGATTTGTAAACACAGAGTTTACATTATCAGAAGAAGAAATAAATGAAATTCTTAGAAATTTAGAAAAATAAAAGCAGAAACAAGGTAGAGCTTTACTCCGAGTATAAGGAGTAGGGCTCTATTTTTTCTTTGCTAGAAAATCTTAAATACGTTGTTAAATAAAAGGATATGTATAGAGCAATTGTAAATATTTTAACTTAACACTACTTCTTTAGGCAGACAGGGATTTTAAGGACCGTCCCCAAAATCCCTACCACATCTCTGTATGAATTTTTAAAATGTCATAATAATTTAATATTATAAAAATGAAAACAACAAAAAACGCCAAAATAGGCTTCCGTAATATGATAGAAGTAATAATTTTTTAAAGTAAATAAATGGGAAAATACATATATTGAAAAGAGATTTTTTATGTGATAACATTTTTTTTGATAGAACAAATTAAATGGGAGAGGACATAACTATGAAAAAATATGTATTTTTTATAGTAAGCATTGGGGTAATTCTAGCAGGATTATTATTTTATAATGTTTACAATGTGCAAAAAGAAAATATGAAAAATTTTGAAGAGCCTGGTTATATATTGCAAAGTGCAAGTGGACAGACTCAAAAAATAGATAAGTATTATTTCAATGCAAATGAGGAGTATAAAGTTAAAAATAACCAAAAAGTTATTTTTAAAGATACTAGTGGTGATGAGGTTACAACAACAAAAGATAACTTTATTCACTATAATAATGGTGCGATAAGTAGTTTAAAAAAAGGTGTTCTAATTAATTTAGCTAATATAGATCAAGACCCAATAACATATTACAGTATATCTGCAAACCAAATAGTAAAAAAACAAAGCGAAAATTATTATATAAATCATCTTAATAATAAACTACAATTTAAAAACCTAATTTGGAAGATATCAGATACTAAATATTTAATAGCGGGAAGTGCCATGACAGTAACATTTGATGATGGAACTACAAAAGAAATTAATGGCTACATAGAATTAGAATATTTAGATAACCAAATAATAAAACTATATAATCAAGAAATTATATACCAAACAATATCTAGCAAAGTTAATATAAAAATGCCAGAAAATATAGAAATAAACTTACAAAGTAAAGCTGTAAACAAAAATGGCGAAACAAAAATGAACCTTGCAAATATGGTAATAGATTCAGATGATAATGTAGAAATTGTAGAAGAAACAAAAGAAGATAAATATAAAGAGAATAAAATAGAAGAATCTTTACAAAATGAAATAGATACAGAAAATGTAGACAACGAAGAAACAGGAAATAACCAAAACCAAAATAATCAAAATGGAAATGGTAACGGAACAAATAATCAAAATGGACAAGATTCACAAACAGGTACAAATGTTGAAGGAAATGTTCAAGATGGAAATGTAGGAGAAGGACAAAATGGTGGTTCTGGAGGAATTATAGAAGAAGTAGTAGAAGACTTACCAGAATTAGTATCTCCAGTATTTAAAGTAGAAAGTTTTGATGTAGATTCTATAAGCTTAAATGCACGAGTTACAATACAAGATGACGAAGCAAGACTTGTAAGAAACCCATACATAAAAATATTAGATAATGCAACAGGTAAAAATGTATATGCAAAAGAAGAAGCTTTAGGAACATATAATATAGACATAGCAGTTTCAACATTATCACCAGAAACAGACTATACATTAGTAATAGAGTCTGCATATGATGTGGATGGAATAACATATACTAAAAACTTTGTATACAAAATATTTAGAACAAAAAGTGTTGGAATAAGATATGAAAAAGATGTGTTTACTAACAATTCTTTAAAGTTTAGAGTATCAGTAGACCCAGACTCAAAAGTAAAAAGTGCAGAAATGTCATTAATCTCTCCAACAGGAACAGTAGAACAAACAGTAGAAGTAGGTAATGGAACACAAGCAGGAGAAACAGCAGAATTTATAGGACTTAACTCTAATACAGACTATAAAATAAGAATAGCTAATGTATTATATAATGGACAAATAATTTCTAATGGTTTTGAACAAGAAAAAACATTTAAAACATTAAAAAACAAACCACAAATAGTAGGTCCAGAATACGAAATAGATAAAAGAGAATCTACATTCAGATTAAATATAACAAATGTTATAGACCAAGATAATGGTATACAAGGATATAGATATGAAATATATGATACAAGAAATGATTTAGACGAAGAACCTGTTTATAAAAAAGAAATTGCAAGTAAAGAAGCTATTACAGTAAAAGTAGACGAAAAAATATTGTCAAGAGGTGTGCCATATGCATTTAAAGTAATAGCAATATTTAATGACAATGAAAAAATAGTAGAGTATGAAAGTGAATTCAGTAATGTTATGAAAATGGACGGTGTAGAATTTCCAACAGTTAGATTCGAAAAAGAAACAATAACATTCGAAAGAATTCAAGGAAAATTAATAATAGAAGATCCAAACAACACAATTAAAACAGATGATACAAATAAAATGTTAATAACATATACAGATTCTACAGGTTATACAAAACAATTTTCATATCAAGGTGGATTAACAATACCAATAGATATAAATGACTTAAGAAGTAATGAAACATATAAATTTAGAATATTTACAACAATAGACTTAAAAGATGATAACGACCCGATAGACGAATGTTATATAGGTGGAGCAATAATTCAAACATTGAAACCAGATGCATTAATGGGATCATTTTTACAAGATAATACAGATACTAAAAATACATTTAATATTAAATTTAAATTAAAAAAATCAAATGAAGAAAACTCTGGAAGTATAGATACAGTAAACCCAGATGACCCAACATTACAAGACTTAGAAGCAAATGTTCTTTCAAATCTAGAATTTAGAATATATGCAGGACAACCTATCCAAAATGCTGATGGAACAGTAACAATGCCAGGAACAGCAATAAGAAATGTAAAAATAAAAGACGAATACGCTCAAGACCCATATAAGAGTAAAATAAAAGAAGAATATTATGATGAAGTAAAATCTATAACTCCAGAATTTTTTGGAGCAGAAAACAAAGACTTCAAAGACCAAAAATATACAATACAAGTATTAAACGCATATGACTACACATATGCAGGCGGAAACAAGATACCATTAATAGAAGGATTAGGATATGACTACTATGTTGTAACAACAAATGGATTTATTCCAGATCTACCAGCAGATCCAGAAAAAGCTATAACTGTAACACCTGTTAGAAATCGTGATACAGACTCACCAAGAACTGAACTAAATGCAGAAACAATAGTAGGATATAAAGCACAAGCTAAATATGATAATAACCAAAACTATGCTGTAAAGATTATATACAATATGTATGACTCTACAACAAATGAAGTAGTAGGAACACAAGAGATAGAAATAGGAGAAGATGGAGTTATTCCACCAGCAATCTTTAATGTAGGTGATGGTACAAAATATAATGTTCAAGATGTAGATGAAGCAAGAAGAGGAAATAAATATTATTTTACATATAAAATGATGTTAGATTTAAACCATGATGGTGAAGGAGAAACCGAATGGCCACTTCCAAGTGATAATGTAACATTAAAATCTGAAGAAGTAGAACCAAATAAACAACAACCAAGAATTATAATGTATCCTTCAATATCTACAGACAAAGCATTTAAATTTAAATATAAATCTTTAGACATAGATAATGCACTAGAAAAAGATGAATTAACAGCATATATAAATACAACAATAAAGAAAGATACAAAATCAATAAATCCAAATACTGGAGATCTATTTGAAGAAGTATCATTTGAAAATTTAGTTGCAGGAAATTTTGAAATAAGAACAAAACAAAGGATATCTAAAACAGGTGAAGCAGTAGACATAGGTTTAGCTTACCAATACTTTGAAGGAAAAAGAGATATACAAGACTTAAAATATAGGATAGAACTTGAAGAAAACAGTGTAAACATAACAATTTCGGGCGATCCAGAAAAGCTTTCTAAAATAGTTGCAGTTAAAGCAACATTTACAGATACAAAAACACAAACAATAAAAATAGAAAAAGACTTAAAAACAATAAGAAATAATATGTTAACAGTAAGCTTTAATGACATTTCAGATTTATTAGATGAAGAAACAAAAGTAGATGTAGAAGCATATTATGATACAGGAATTACAGGTTATGATTTAGAAAGTGACTATGTAGCATATCAAAAAGCTTATAAATCTGGAGAAGATATAAACTATTATGCTATAAATAAAGAAGGAAACGTAGTTCCAACAACAACTATAAGTGAAAATATGTATAATAGAACTAATGGAATTAGTTCAGAAAAAGGTACAACATTTAATTTAGTAAACCCTATAGATAACAAAAATTCAAACTTAGAGTTAAGCTATTCAGAAAAAGGATATACATATCAAAATGATGTAGTATTACAAAAAGAAATAGGACTAACAGCAATAGCCGCAGAAGGAAGCAATTTAATTAAATTTAACTTAATGATACCAGGAATAAGCTTGCTAAAACAAGGTAGTACAAGTGAACTAGACATAACAGAGGAGCTAGACAGAGTTAAAGTTAATGCTAAAATAATTCCAGACAATAAAGTGGAAATAAAAAACAATAGCATAATTGTAGAATTGTGGAAAACAGATGAAAACTTAAACAATAGTGAAAAAATAAAAGAAGTAGCAATACCGCTGGCAGACTTTAAAAAACAAATAACAATAGATGGATTAGAGCCAAAAACATATTATTACTTAAAATTTAGAGCAGAGATACGAAACAACAACAAAGGTGTAGCAGAAGAATTTATAGAAAAATACCTATATGATGTAGATTTTGATACAGTTGGAAAACTTTATTATTTCTCTACACTTGCAAATGTAAACATAGAAAATATAAAAGTAGAATATAGCCCTAATAGTTATGCAGATAAAGACATAAAAGTATCATATACACTTGACAAAGTATTAGGATTCCAAAAATTAAAACATATAATTTATAGACAAAATCCAGATACAGGTGCATATGAAGAAAAAGTTGCAGAATTTGATGATGACCTTCCAAAAGCAATAATGGAAGAATTTGTAGATGTAAACCCAGGAAGTATATTTACTTTTGGAACAAGATATAAAATATTTATAACACCAATTGCAGTAATAACAAATGGTGAAGAACAAAAAGAAATTGACTTAGGAACAAAAGAAGCAGAATTTTATTTATCACCATTAAGTTCACCATTAGTAGGTATAGATGGATATCGTCTAGACACAGTAAATGATGATGGGACAACAGATATTGGAAATAGAATAAGATTTAAAGTTACAATGTATGATAATGACAGAATAGTAGTAGGAGATAAATACACTATAAAAATATATGATCAAAACCGTGAAGATATTACACCAGAAGAATATAAAGGTGAATATAGTACAGATGATGCAAATAATGTATTTGAACTAAAGAATATAGCAAGAGACCAGAAATATACAATAGAAGTAAACATGGACTTAGACTATCCAAACGATGGTAAAGAACCATATATACATGATTCTTCAAATACACGTACAGTAGAACCAGTAAATGAAAGTGGTATTTCTGTAGGAAATGTAACATCAACAAATAATCAAACAGAACCAAATAAAATAGATTTATTATTCTACAATAGTTACAAAATAGACCAAATAGACCAAATAAGATATTCAATTTATAATACAAGTGGATATAACCAAAGTGATATAGAAGATTTTGTACCAAGAGAAATACAGTCACAAGTAGATAAAGACACATATTATAGTTTTACATTAAATAAAAATTTACCTACACAAGGTAAATATTATGTAGAAATGCAATTCATAAGAAATGGTGAAATTGTAGACACAGCCAGAATAGAGCATATTTTTGTAAACGGATAAACAGGTTACAATAAACTTAAGGAGGAGGTATTCCTCCTTAAGAATAAAAAATAGGGGTGAATAATTTGAGAGCTTTAGCAGCAGGAAATAAAAAAAGATTTGCACTTTTTGCAATTATAATAATCACAATAATCATATTATTAATTACAAGTCTACGATTAGCCTTAAAACATGAACCAGAACAATATAAAATAGAAAGTAATATAACATTATATGATAGTGATTATGTGCCAATAAAAACAGAAGAAGAAGCAACCATAAACAAAAAATGGGATGGAAATTATTACTTAGCATTAAATAATTCTAAAAGTACATATAAGCTAAACAAAAAAGTTGTAAGCTTTAACGAAACAAAATCTAAAGTAACACTTTACGGTGAAGTATTTAAAGTATTATTTGATGGACAAGTAGAAAAATATGTAAAAGATACAGAAATAAAAAATAACTCTGGAGATCAATTTTATAAAATTGCAGACAGACAATATTTGTTAATAAGCGATTCTATAAGAAACGAATCTGGAAGTATAAGTACATCAAAGTATTTATATGTAATAATAGATAAATCTGGAAATACATTAATACTAAATAACCAAATTTATGCAAAAACAATAAATCCAATAGTTCTTACTACAAGTTCTTATAAGTTTGACATTGCAAACGAAAAGCTAATAGTAGGAAGTAACGAGATTGACTTAAAGAAAATAATAGGAAGTTCTAATGAATACAAAGAAAAAGAACCAGAAGAAGATACAAATGAAGACAAAGAAGATTCAAAAGATAAAGTAGAACATGAGCAAAATAATAACAACAATGGAAACCAAAATAGCAATATACAAAATGGAGAAGGTACAGCAGTAGGAAACCAAAATACACAAAATAATCAAAACAACAATTCTAATTTAGGAAGTAATGTACAAGGTGGAGGACAAAGTGGAGGAATAACAAATTCTAACACAAATAAAACACCATTATCAAAGAGTGTATCTTTAAGAGGAGCAATAGCCACATCATCTTATATAGATATAGAATATGCAGTACAAGATCCAGAGCATAAATACCAAACAGTATATGCATTTGTAGAAGCTGTTGGATATGAAAACATGATAGCATTAGATAAAAATGCTACAACATATAGGCTAACAGATTTAGAGCCAAATACAGAATATAAAATAACACTTGGATATAAACAAATAACAGCAGATAACGAAATAGAAGATCAAATAGAAGATGTGTTATCTGTAAGAACTACAAGAATAAATGCAAAATTAGACATAACAAAAGTATTAGCAGGAAAACAAAAGGTTTATTTTAATTTAAAATTAGACCAAAACTATGCATTTGACTATGCTAAAGTTGCATTATATGTAGATGGAATGAAAGAAAGTGATTTAGTTGTAAACTTAACAGAAGCTGTAAAGCAAAATGGTTGGTCAAATGTACTTACATTTGAAAATTATGGAAGCGAAATAGTTTTACAAGTAGAAGGAACATCACATGATGGAACACCAGTAAGCACAAATATTCAAGCAAAATATAGAAATTATTAAAAGGAAGGTGAAAAACAATGGAACAAGTTTTAGTAGCAACAATGAGTAGCATTGGATGGATGATAGGTTTAACATTCTTAGGACTAGGTTTAGGAATAGGAATATTAGGGTCAAAAGTTGCAGAAGCAGTAGGTAGAAACCCAGAAACAAAAAGTGATATTGTACATTCAGTAATGACAATATTAATAGTAGTTGCAATATTCTTATTACTACTATTTGCATTTGTATTTTTACTATTATTTTACAATCCTTTAACAGTATAGTAGGTGAAAGATTATGGAATTAATAATACCAGCAGTTATAATAGTCTTAATAATGTTTATATTTACATTCTTTATGTTTAAAAACCTAGTAAAAAGAATAAACAGTAGTACTAAAAAATATTTTTTAGATAAATTACAAGATTTTGACTATATAATAGCTGAAAAAGAAAAGGAAATAGAAATATTATCTGAACAAATAAAACGTTTAAATGAAGCTAAAGAAAATGGAGAAAATGGAGAAATTGTCGAAATACCAGTATATACAAAACCAGATGAAAAAATTGTATATGACATTCCAACTCCAGAATTTAGAGAATCTGGATTCTTTAAAAATTACAAAAATTTAAACAAAGAATTTGAAGTAGATAGTGAAAAAATTATAAAAGACTTTATAAAGACACATGAAAATGATGAAGATAAAGAGTATAAAGAATTATCAGCATTTAAAGAATTATTTACACAAAATGCTATATACGAATCATTAACATTAACACCAGAAGAACAATTAATTTTGGTAGAAAGTGTATTAAATAGTGAAAATAAAGAATATGTAGAACCAATAATAGAAACAATAAAGAATTTTAATGTTTTAGAAATGTTAGATAAAATAAACGAAAGAATGGACAAAATATCTCCTACAATATATGTATATGTAGGAAGAGAAAGTAAGAACTATGATTACTTAAGTTCAAAAATAAAGACAAAATTATTTAAAAATATGTCAAAAGGTATTATTATAGAATACAAAGACAAACTATATGACTATAGTATATAAAGTGAACTTTATGGATGTCCTTAAAAGTTTACAAAAAATGAACTAAAAAAGACATCCAAAAGCTTCAAAGTATATAAAGAAAAGGAGAAAAAATGGGCGAGCATATTAGCAATCTTGTAGAAAACAAATTAAAGAAAATTAAAGAAGAAAAAAATGTATTTGATACAGGAAAAGTAATTAGGCTAAAGGACTATATTATAGAAGTATCTGGACTTGAAAATGTTACTTATTATGAAAAAGTAATAATAAGAGGAAAAGGAATGGGATATGTTAACGAAATAAAGGAGAACTCTGTAATAGTAGCTGTTGTAAAAGAAGATGAACCAATAAAAATTGGTGATACAGTAAATACAACAGGGGAAAGATTTAGAGCAATTTTTGCAGAAGAAGCTCTAGGTAGAGTTACAGATTTATTCGGGATAGATTTATTAACAGGAAGAGCATTCGAAAAATTTAAATATATAGATATAGAAAAACCAACAGTACCTATAATGGACAGAACACCTGTAAATAGACCTATGATGACAGGAATTGCTGGAATTGACTTAATATACCCAATAGGTAGAGGTCAAAGACAATTAATAATAGGTGATAAAAAAACAGGAAAAACCCAAATTGCTTTAGATACTATAGTAAACCAAGGAAAAATAATGAAAGAAAAGTCTAACAAAAATGATATTATATGTATTTATATAGCAGTTGGTAAAACTAAAAAAGAAATAAAAACAATATATAATGAACTATTAAGAAGAAATGCATTATCATATACAATGATAGTAGCAGCAACAAATGATGATAAAACTACAGTACAAAGCTTAATACCATATGTAGGATTATCAATTGCAGAAGAATACATGATGCAAAAGAAAGATGTAGTAGTTGTAATTGACGATTTAAAAAGGCATGCAGAAAGCTATAGAGAAATAAGCTTAATATCTAACAAAGCACCAGGAAGAGAGGCATATCCAGCAGACATATTCTTCTTACATTCAAGATTATTAGAAAAAGGATGTCAACACAAATGTGGTGGATCTATAACAATTCTTCCAATAGTAGAAACAAAAGGTGGAGATATAACAGATTATATTTCTACAAACATTATATCTATAACAGATGGACAAATTGTATTATCTGAAAAACAATTTAAAAAAGGTCAAAAACCAGCAATAAATTATGGTGTATCTGTTTCAAGATTAGGAGGAGCAGTACAAACAAATGAAATGAAAAAATTAGGCTCTAGTGTAAGACTTAAACTTTTAAGTTACTTAGAAACAAAAGAAGTGTATGAACTTGCCAATATGGATGAAATGAGCCAAGAATTAAGAGAGAAAATGAAAATAGGAAAAGAAATAGAACAATCCTTAAGACAAAATAAATTCTCTCCATTATCACAAGAAGAAATAAAAGAAAGATTCAAAATGTTAGGTGAGGATGCTAAATGAAAATAAGAAATGTAGTAAAAGTAATGAATTTTCATTCTTTACTTAGAGTAGATACTGCAAGAAAAAATGCTGAAAAGTATTTTGAATATGAAAGAGAAATTACAGACTTTGCAGACAATATACTAAACAACAGAAATTTAATATTAGACAAGAAAATTTTAAAATTAAATAAAGAAGATAAACCTTTAAATGTATATATTGGAAATGACTTAGGATTTTGTGGAAACTTTAATACAAATGTAAATGACTTAGCAAAAGCAGATGCAAATGTAGATAAAATTGTTATAGGAAAGAAAATTACAAACGAAAAACAAAATGTAATTTTATCAATGACAAAAGATGAGTATCCAAATAAGATAGGGGAGATTGAAGATATTTTGTATGATGCAATATTAAATGCAAAATATAGTGAAGTAAATATCATTTATAATCATTATTATAACATAAGCAAAATAGAGTTAAGAAAAAAGAAAATACTTCCAATAGAAAATATAAAAGAAGAGGAAATACAAAGTAAGAAGCAACATTTAGAAGACTTTGCAATAGAAGGAGATATAAACAGTATATTAAGAAATATAATTGTACTATATTTATCTTATGAAATAAAAATTGCAACAGAAAATAGTTTTGCTTCAGAAAATATTATGAGACAAACCATAACAAAAGAATCTTTAAAGAAATTAGATGAAATAGAAGAAGCTAATTTAAGAAAAGAAAGAAAAGTTATAAAAAATAAGAACTTTAAAAAAGTCTTAGAAAACTTTACAAATTTAAATTTTAAAGAAGAATAGTAGGAAGGTGTAGATATAATGACAAAAGAAAAGGAAATAATAGGAAGAATAATTGGTATTTCCGAACTTAATGTTAAAATATTATTATTTAGCGATAATGTTAAAATTAATGACATATTAACATATGAAGATGAAGAAGGTATAAGAAAATTTGAAGTTGTTCAAATAGATAATAATATAGCATCTACAGTACCTTTTGAAAGAGTTATAGGACTAAAAAAAGGTGGAGCTGTAGCCTTACAAGAAGGTGGACTACAAATAGAGTATTCAGATGCAATGTTAGGAAAAGTATTTAATCCATATGGAGAAGTAATAAACCATAAAGAATTAAAAACTGTAAAAACAAGAAATGTATATGACAGAAAACTTTCTTTTAAGGAAATAAATATAAATAATGAGCCATTATGGACAGGAATAAAAGCATTAGACTTTTTTGCACCACTTCAAAAAGGTTTTAAAATGGGTCTTTTAGGTGGAGCTGGAGTTGGAAAAACAGTTTTAATAAAAGAAATTATAAACAATGTTTACAAAAGATTAAAATCTAATGCTGTATTTATAGGTGTTGGTGAACGTTCTCGTGAAGGACAAGAATTAATAGAAGAAATGCAAGAATCAGACTTACTAGATAAAATGTCTATGGTATTTGGACAAATGGGTGAAAATCCATGTTCACGTTCTAAAGCTGTATATAGTGGGTTAACACTTGCAGAGTACTTAAGAGATGAAAAGAATCAAGACGTATTAGTGTTTATAGATAACATATATCGTTTTATTCAAGCAAAATCTGAAATATCAACAGAAATGAAGAGAGTTCCAATAGAAAATGGATATCCTACAACAATGGTGTCAGATGTAACAGATGTAGAAGAAAGAATAAATTCTACAGACAAAGGATCTATAACATCATTTCAAGCAATATATATACCAGCAGATGATATAACAGATGAAGCTGTTCAAGCTGTTACAACACATATGGACGGGCAAGTAGTTCTTGACCGTAAAGTTGCAGAAAAGGGTATTTACCCAGCAATAAATGTATTTAAAACTACAAGTAAAGCTGTCGACAGCGAAGTTGTAGGTCAAAAACATTATGATTTAGTACAAGAAACATTAAGATATTTATCTAGATACGAAGAACTAGAAGAAATAATTGCAGTTCTAGGTATAGATGAACTATCTGAAGAAGATAGAATGATATTCTATCGTTCTAGAAAATTAAGAAATTATTTTACACAACCAATGTTTGTTTCAGAAAACTATACAGGAATAAAAGGGGTTATGGTAGACATAGAAGATACACTTCGCGATGTAGAAGATATCTTAAATGGAAAATATGATGATGTAGACGAAAGTAAATTATTATTTAGAGGTACATTACATGAATAATGAAAGAATAGAAGAAAAAGTTGGTCAAGTTGCCAAAATGAAAGTAAAAATTTTAAACATACAAAAAGGTTTAAAAACCTATGAAAATGTTTCCATAATAAAAATAAAAAGTAAAAAATACAATTTAAGTATTATGGAAGATTACTTACCAGTAATTGGAGAAATAGATGGAGATGTAGAAATAATTTCTATAGATAATTTTGTTAAATTAACAAATATAATAGGATATTATATGTTAAAACATAATGAATTTAAATTATTTATAAAAGAGGAATAAAATGTTAGATACAATACTTTATGAATTAAGCAAAGTTGCATGGGTATTGCCAATATTTTTAGGAATAATATTATTATTAAGTTTTATAATGTATTTAGTAACTAAAAAATTTAACATACACAAAAAGAGTGTAATATTAAGTGGAATGTTTATGGGACTTAGTAATAAGCAAATTATAATGATTATATCAATTTTTATACGAACATTTTTAGTAATATTTACTGCTTGCGTATATACTAAAAATATATTATTATATTTACTAATGATAGCTATTTCATCTATAATATTTGCGATACTTAATTATAAAAAAGCAATTTTAGAAATAGTAAGTACAATAGCACAAATTATTGCGCTATATTTAATAAATATACTAACAAGTTATATGATAGAAGAAAGTAATGATCCATATGTACTTGTAATAAAAATATGTTTAATAATATTTTTAATAGTATATGCAATATATTTCTTCTTAAAGAATTTTGAAGATATTATTACAAACCATAAAAGGAGAACGGTTGATGAAAGAAGAGAAAGAAAATCAAAAGAAAAAAGAAGAGGAAGTAGAATTAAAGAAAACAAAGGAAAACAAAACAGCAGAGAAAGAATCCAAAGCGAAGAAAACAGTAGCAAACAAGGAAACAACGAAGAAAGCGGATTCGAAGACGACAGATTCGAAAACGGATTCGAAAAAGACAACAGTGAAGAAAAAAGCGACAACAAAGAAAGTGGACACGAATAAAGAAGAAACAGAGAAAAAGACAAAGAAGGATAAAGAGCAAGAAGAAAATGTAGAAAAAGTTGCTGTAGATGAAAACGATACAAATGTGTCTAAAGAAAATTCTAATACAGAGAAAAAGCAAAGTGAGGTAATTATGCCTGAAGATAATACTAAAGAAGAAAAGCCAAAAAAACAAGTGAAAAAAAGTACTGCAAAAAAAGTTAGTACAAATACAAAAACTAAGAAAAAAGCAACTAAGAAAACTACAGAAGATAAAAAAGAGCTTGAAAATGAAGCAGACAAAATTAACGAGATAACTACGGAAGAAGCTCTTAAAGAAGATATATTAGAAAATGAAAATTCTAAAAAACAAGCTAAAAAAATAAAAACAAACAATGAAATATTAGAAGAAAATATTGCTAAACTAAGAGGTAAAAAAACAAAAGAAGAAAGTGAAAATTTAGACGAAATGGCAAAAGATAAAAAAGAAGGAATTACTAAAGAAGAAAACTTAGATGAGGCTAAGGTAGAAAAAGAAGAAAATTTAGATAATGCTAAACTAGAAAAGAAAAGCAAAAAAGTAAATACTTCTGTAATAGAAAATGGGGATAGCAAAGAAGATATCATAATTAATGAGCCAGAAGAAAATGAAGAAAGCCAAAAAAGAAAAGAAAAGCTAGAAAAAGAAGAAAAGTTATTAGAGAAAAAGAAAAAAAGAAAAAATACAATAATAACAATATCAATTATTTCAGCATTAATAATAATAATAATTGTGGTATCAATAATAATAGCAAATTTAAATAGTACAAAAACAGAAAGCCACAATTTCTTCCAATGGTATTCTGGTCAAAAAGTAGAATATAAAGGAGAATTAACTTTTACTAGAAAAGAAGGACTTACAGAATTAAAAGCAACAGACAAAAAAGTTACATTAGATTCTACACCAGTATATTATGCAGAAAAAGAGAATAAAGTCATATTCCCAGAAGATATGGCAATAGTATTTCCAAACAACAATGGAATGATGTATAGAATAAATCACTTTTCAAATATTATAGAAGAAAGTAATGATGTTTACTTAGAAACAAACTTAGCAGTAGAAACTAATAAAACAAAATTAGACCAAGCATTTTTATATGATGGACAAGATTTATATTTCTTTTTAGAAAGATGTAATATAACTGTAAATGGAACAACATATGAAGTATCTCCACTATCATATGCAATAGTAAGATATAAACAAAGAGTAGAAATATATAATTATGAAAAAGATGAATATCAAGTAATAGATATACAAGATGGTCAAGAAGCAAAAGTAATAACAGATACTTACACAATAAATATGAGCTTCGATTCTTTACAAACAAAAGAAAAAGAGCAATTATTAATACGTGGATTAAGTTATCTTACTCCATATGGAGAAAATAAGAATTAATTAAAATTGAAAATGGATTGAGGGAAGGTTTTGTACTGTCCCTCATTTTTTACTTAAACTACTTGAAGTTTAAATTCATCTGAACACCTTTTATGATTATGTTTCATAAGTGTCTTCCTGTAAAATATATTTTACAAAAAATGGAGACCATTTTTTTACTTAGAAGGAAACTAGTTCGTAATTTGTCGAAAAGCAAGATGAAAAAAGCTTGAAAAATGTAAAATAAGATGATTAAATATAAAT
>ENA-OROP01000179-OROP01000179.1-human-gut-metagenome-genome-assembly--contig:-NODE-179-length-75407-cov-18.686379_pt1 | contig 75407 bp, 68 predicted proteins | sample MGYA00242132_ERZ509056 | MGnify/ENA primary metagenome ERZ509056 (study PRJEB26280, sample SAMEA2338768) | human gut metagenome | biome: human gut; feature: human-associated habitat; material: faeces...
CTCTGGAGAAGAAAATCATAAAAGATTTTAACTGTAGTGAATTTATTTTCTGTTCGGATGCCGGTCTCGGAAGTGCAAATAACCGAGCGTTTAACAGCATCGGGAATCGGGCTTATGTCATCACGCATTCCCTTAAAAAAATGAAGCAGGAAGACCGTGATATTGCCCTGAATCCAACGCAGTTCAGAAAAGTTGGTTCGACAGATTTTATAGATATCAGGACTTTGGACGAAACCGATGAAGACGTTTTTAACTCCATTTACTACAAAGAAGTTCCTATTGTCACAGGAAATATGGATGAGACACTAATCGTTACATACTCTCCGAAATATAAAGCTTATCAGCAAAAAATCCGGTCACGTCAAATCGAGCGTGCAGAGAGGATCATCAACTCTCCTTACAAAAAACGGAAGGGTAAAAATCAAAATGATCCAATGCGTTTTGTAAAAAAGACTGCTGTAACAGACGATGGTGAGATTGCAGAAAAGAAAGTATATGAAATTGACGTGGAACAGATTGCCAAAGAAGAACTTTACGATGGTTTCTACGCAGTAATGACAAATCTGGAGGGAAATATCGAGGAAATCATAAAGATCAACAAGCAGCGCTGGGAAATTGAGGAGAACTTCCGAATCATGAAAACTGAATTCGAAGCCAGACCTGTGTATGTCAGAAGAGATGACCGGATTAAGGCTCACTTCATGACCTGTTACATCAGCCTTCTTCTCTACCGTCTGTTAGAGCAGAAAATAGGAAATAACTATACAACAGAACAGATCATCGAGACCTTACGTTCTATGAAAATGACACTGTTAAATACTGCTAATGGCTATGTTCCGTCCTACACACGAACTGAAATAACAGATTCATTACACAAAACTTTTGGTTTTCGGACAGACTATGAATTCATCAAAAAATCTACGATGCGAAGCATCATCAGGCAAACAAAAGAAATAAATTTACCATAGCGTAAAAAATATAGCACAATAGCACATATCGTTACGAAACAAAAAACGGCTGCAAGCATTGATTTTACTGGCTTTACAACCGTTTTTTTGTTTTTCAACTGTCAAAGATGGGATTATAACAATTCCATTTCAAAAGAACAAGTAATTGTGGAAATATTCTTTTTTTCTATTGCTAATATGAACAGATTAATTTTTATTCATCATTTCGCCAAGCAAGAATCTATTTGCATTTTCTGAAACTTCCAAATCTTGACGCAATTTCTTATCTGTAGTATTCTTAACCCACATTTAAAATAAGAGGTACTGAATTTATGAAAGAAATTTTTCTAGGTGAAGTGATTCGTCAACGACGTTTGGAATTAGGGTTGACGCAAGAAGAATTATGTGAAGGCATCTGTGAACCCATGACCATCTCCAGATTTGAAAATGGGCGACAGACTCCATCCAGGAATCGAATTAAAGCCCTTTTGCAACGCCTAGGGCTTCCGGATGACCGATTTTTCGGATTGTTAAGTGCTAAAGAAGTTCAAATTAGTAACCTAGAAAAAGAAATTATCAGTTGCCATGTACGATTCGAGCGTGCAACGTTAGAAGAAAAAAGTAAAATTCGTGAAGATACATTTGCAAAGCACAAAGAACTTGAAAGTTTAATAGACAAAGATGATACCCTCTCTCGCCAGCTAATTCTTCGTTCCAAATATCTGCTGGGTACAGAAAATGGTCCATACAGTCTAGATGCAGGACTATCCATTTTATTAGAAGCAATGCATCTAACTTCCCCTAAATTTGATTTGAATCAAATTGGACAGAGATTATACACGGAAAACGAAATCAAATTAATCAACAACATGGCAAATTGCTATATTCGGGCAGGACATCATTATGATGCTATTGATATACTAAAACCACTGTTTCGCTATTTACAAGTCAACCTGAAAAATATTCCGCCTAATCGCGCACAGATTCCCATGGTTGCCTTTAATTATGCTCGCGAGTTAGAAATTGTAAAACGATATGACGATGCTATTGAAATAGCAGAATATGCCAGAAAAATCTGCATTGATTATGGAGTGTATACTTCACTTTCTGGTATTTTAATGATTTTAGCAGAATGCTATTATCATCTGGAAGATTTTGAAAAAAGTATAGAACTATACCGGCAATCATACTATCTTTTCAAGATAATAGAAGATGATCGCAATCTTATAATTATTAAAACTGAAGCAAAAGAATTTCTTGATCTGGAATTAGATTAAAGATTACACAAAAACCGCCAAACACTATGTTGGCGGTTTTTGTATTTTTAGAAGTTGTCACCTTGATCAGCTGGTTCTACACGTTGTTCATTAGGAATACTATCACTTGATTCCATTGATGTTTTTTCTGAAATAATCTCAGTAGAAAAGCTTTCTGTTTCTTCTACAGATACCATGTAAGGTAAATGTGAAAAAGATACAATTCCTAAAAAAAATAAGGAAAGAATGTAATTAATTACTTTTTTCATTTTAATTGATGTCCTTTCATACAAATTTGATTATATATAATAGATTACTTATAACAAATATAAAAACCATATCGTTTTATGTTTATTTTATCTAACACAAAACGACTATTTTTTCTTAACATATAACGATATGTTAAGAATTTAAAATATACGATATTCTGTTATTACAGCAAGGCTGTACACACATACACATGCTACGCAAGTAAACCGAAAGGAGTATAGCAAAATGGAAGTTATTACTAAAATGCAACCTATCAGCACACTGACAAATAATATGGCACGCATTGACATTGTTGTAAATATTGTGGCTGGATGCGGTTGTAAATAACATTATGAAATGTTTAACCTCAGGCACTATGTCTGAGGTTAAACTAATTAAAACTCTTTTGAATCACTTTTTATAGAGAGGAGCTAACATGTATATTATTCCTGGCTATGTTGTTCACCATAAGCATGACGGAGCAACAATTCTTACATCTAAGATTAAGCAAAATTCTGTAAAACTTACAGATCCAGCAATCCAAAAGGAGTTTGATTCAATCATAAAACAAGCTGGCTGTCCAGATATTTCTACCCCTTTAACTCAATTTTTGCATGAACAGGAAATGCTCGCAAATGAGCAGGAAATATGTCAAACATTACAACAAGTAAAAAACCTACTTAATGACACTCTTATTTTAACTATTATGCCGACAGAGGGGTGTAATTTTCGATGCACATATTGTTATGAAGACCACACTCCAATCAGTATGACACAAACAATGATAGATCAATTAAAAAATTTTTTATCAGAACAGGTTTCTCATTTTAAGCATGTCCATATTAGCTGGTTTGGCGGTGAACCCAGTTTATGTAAAGATACAATCCTTGATATTTCGTCATTGATTCAATCACTTCAAAACAAATATCATTTTCAATATACAGCAAGCATGACAACCAATGGGTATTTATTAAGTGAATCTACTTTTCGTAAATTTTTTGCTGCTGGCATTAAATGTTATCAAATTACATTAGATGGTCACAATCATGACAAAACCAGACCCCATATATCCGGAAATGGAACATTACAAAGAATTATCAATAATTTATCAGAAATTTCAAAACTTCCTAGCAAAGAGTTCGATTTTTATATTATTCTACGTCACAATATTTTAGCCAAAGACAATGATTTAAGTTGGTATGATTATCTGTATCGTTTATTTGGTTCTGACCGTCGTTTTGCAGTCTCTGTCAGACCAGTAAATAATTGGGGTGGAGATAATATAACTGGGTTATCTCTTTTAGATGGCGAAAATAAGGTCGACTTACCTAAAATACACGAAGATTATGTCAATCAAATTGGTATGAGATACGACTCAAGTGAGGATTCACTGTTTGGCAGAATTTGCTATGCCGCATTTCCAAATGGATATATTATTCGTGCAGATGGTAAAATTGAAAAATGTTCTGTTGCATTAAACCATCCGCAGAATTTAGTTGGATATATTGATTCCAATAACGGAGTTGTGATAGATCATACTAAAAATAAATTATGGAGCGATGCTAAGTTTAAATCTGAATGCTACATATGTCCTGATATTCTAAGTTGTCTAAACCTACAGTGTAGGCGCTATGCACTTGTGGACAAACAACGCTGTTATTGTCACCGAGTTTCATATAAAACAGATAATCAGCCCTAAAACTTCGGCAAGATTGATTGTAAAATCTAACACAAAACGATATGTTAAGTCAATTGCTGAGCCTGTATAATATGTGAAAATAAAATTCTAGAAAACAAAGAGGAAATTATTATGTCGTATTATTTGAAAAAAAACTGGAAACTATTATTTTTGCCTTGCTTCCTTGGTTTAATGGCGCAAGGAGCATATGCAATCATTCAGCTACTGATGATGCAGTCTTTTCAGGCTGCTTTTGACTTGAATTTGCGTGAATTTGTCCAATGGACATGCGCCTGCATTGGTGGATATGCAGCATATCTTGGATTGTCCGCAATTGCAGGAGCTTTAGAGTCCAATGCAAAACGAAAACTAAACAATCAGGTTCGTCACGATTTATACCTGACTCTCTTAAATAAAAAACACCCTGAATATCACAGTCTTGACAATGGTGTATATATGTCTTGGCTATCTACGAACATAAAACAAATTGATAGTTTAGGATGGACCTCATTTTTCAATATTGTTAATCAGCTTGCTATGATTATGTGCTGTGTAGCTGCACTTTTGTCACTGGATTGGATTATGCTTGCATTTGGCTTGATATCTGCTGTTATTATGCTGATTATACCTAAATTGTTTACTAAACGAATGGAAAAATTAGGGCAGGCTTGCGCAAATGCAGAGGCTCAGGGACTAAGTCACATTAAAGATATTTTAGCTGGTTTTGATGTATTTCGTGCTTTTGGACGCGCAAATCAATTTATAAGTAAAGGCGACTCTGCCAGCAATGAACTAGAAAATGCAAATTGCAAATTAGAAATATCACAAACTTTTATTACCTGCGGTATAAGTGCCATCAGTGTATGCCTACAGTTTCTTCAACAGATTGTTACGGTCTTTCTTGCAATACAAGGAAGAATCATTGTTGGCGCAATAAGTAGTGCCAGCAATCTGACTGCTGGAATTACCAATGGTTTGAGTTCTATTGCCAGTGGACGAATGTCTATTGCTGCCTCCAAGCCTTATTTTGAAAATATCACTATCCACGAAGATGATGTTCTTCCACAAGAAGAACCCATTGCTGAAAGATGCTACAATGCTATTTCTATGATGAATGTCTCCTTTTCCTATGGTGATAAACAGGTTTTGAATAATCAATCTTTCCTCTTTGAAAAAGGTGGAAAATATGCCCTAACTGGTTCTTCGGGTTGTGGTAAATCCACAGTTCTGAAACTTTTATTAGGCTGGCTGCCGAATTATCAGGGTTCCATCCATTTTAACGGCAAGGATGCCCGCGACTTTACCCAGGAACAGCTATTACAGCAAATGAGCTACATTGAACAAGATGTATTTCTGTTCAACACTACCATCCGGGATAACATTACCTTGGGTGACAATTTTTCTAAGGAAATGCTGGAACAAGCCATCAAGAACAGTGCGTTAGATGGTGATCTTGCCAATATGCCTCTGGGACTGGATACACCTGTTGGTGAAAATGGCAGCAGCCTGTCTGGTGGACAGAGACAACGTGTGGCGATTGCACGCGCGTTGATTCACAAGCGATCTATCCTTCTGGTGGACGAAGGCACCAGTGCGTTAGATCAGAAAAATGCCGACATCGTGGAACAAAGTCTCTTAGATAATCCAGATCTGACACTAATCTTAGTCAGTCACCACCTTTCTCAGAAACGTAAAGCACAGTTCACAAAAGTCTATGAACTAGAACCTATTACACTCGTTTCTGAGAATTAATGTAAGCTGGAAACTGTGAATGTTTTCTAAAATTACATTTTCCTTTCAAATATCACATAAACTGTGTTATACTGTTTTTTCATGAAATATTTACTAACATGTGAATATAATCTTGCATTGAAACACTTAAAAATTGATAAGATATAAGAAAGGCACAGTTATGAATATGAACAATACAAACTGGGTTTCCGTGTGGGGAAATGCGGTATCAATCGCCGAACATCATCCGGAAGCTTATGCAAAAGACATTACATTACGTTATCCTGTATATATTCCTTTTGACGGAGATGCACTCCGTTTCACGCTTGACAATTATTGTGGAAAGGAAGCTGTCACGATCACCAAAGCCACAGTTGCAGTCGCAGCTTCTCCTGTCTATGAAAAAATGCCACTGTCCTGCCCATGTAAAAATGAGACACTCTGTGACATCACTTTTTCCGGAAATGAATCTGTGACGATCGGCGCACATCAGACTGCTCTCAGTGATCCAATTGCTTTTCCTGTCAAAAGGGGAATGACACTCTCGCTCAGTCTTTATTTTGCTGATTTTACCTTAATGCAGTCCGCTGTTCTTGTGACCGGACCACTTTCCAAAGGATTTTTCTCCCTTGGAGATCAGACGCATGCTAAAAGTCTGCCGATGAATGATACAAAGACTACAAACTGGTTTTATTTTCTGAGTAACATTGAATTAATGACTTCCGAAGAAAACCATACGGTCATCTGCTATGGAGATTCGATCACCGCGGGCGCATGGCCGGATTATCTGACACTGCTTGCAAGAGAAAACCCGGATAACCACACTGCATTTATCCGACGCGCCACGAGCGGTTCAAGAATTTTGCGACAATATGAATGTATCACTTACGATTCTTATGGGTTAAAAGGAACAAACCGTTTTCCGCATGAGATTCCGACCACTGGCGCAGATACTGTGATCATCCAGCAGGGAATCAACGACATCATTCATCCTGTTGGAATTGAGTCAAACCCATTCCGTCCAATGAGTGATCTTCCAACGGCAAGGGAATTGATTGACGGCTATCGCTATTATATAGAAGAAGCGAAAAAATTACATTTAAAAGTCTATATGGGTACACTTCTTCCAATCTTCGGCTGGCGCACTTATGCAACCTTCCGCGATGATCTGCGCAATGAAGTGAATGCGTGGATTCGTTCTGCGAAAGAAATCGACGGATGTATCGACTTTGATCTGGCACTCCGCGGGAGCCAGAATCCATCCGCGTTCCGGGAAGGCTTCGACAGCGGCGATCACCTGCACCCGAGCAGCAAAGCCTATCAGGCGATGGCAGAATGTGCTTATGAGGTTTTGCAGCGGTAAATGCGTAGAATACTTTACATTTTGTGAATGCGATTTTGAACAGATACAGAAAACAGAAAACCCAGTAAATCAAGAAGCCTTGATTTTACTGGGTTTTCTCAATTAAGCCAATAAGGGGACTCGAACCCCTGACCCACGCATTACGAATGCGTTGCTCTACCAACTGAGCCATATTGGCATGACGAATCAGTCACGAAAACTATTATATCGGATTTTAAAAAAATTGCAACTATTTTTTTCAGAAATTTACAGAAACTCTATTGACATTTTATTTATAGAATATAAAATGTTTTATAGTTTGTTTATTATTAGTAAACTTTTTGTAACCATTCAGTATTTTTCAGGATTGGAGGCATGCGGTATGGATATTGGGAAACGAATGAAAGAACTTCGTATTCAATATGGACTGACGCAGCAGGAACTTGCCGACCGTTCGGAGCTTACCAAGGGATTTATCTCCCAGCTGGAACGCAACCAGAACACGCCGTCGATTGGAACACTGCTCGATATCATTCAGTGTCTCGGAACAACACCGGCAGAATTTTTTACCGATGAAGAACCGGAACAGATCGTATTTAAAAATGAAGACTTTTTCACGAAGGTGAATGAAGACAAACATAATATCATTGAATGGGTTGTTCCAAATGCCCAGAAAGATTCCATGGAACCCGTCAGATTAACCTTGAAAGCAGGTGGATCTTCCGATATTATGCAGCCCCATTCCGGTGAAGAGTTCGGCTACCTGATCAAGGGAACCGTCAAAATATATTATGGTGGAAAAAGCCATGTGCTGCACGCCGGCGAATCCTTTTACCTGAAAGCCGACAAAAAGCATTACATAGAAAATCCCGGCAGCCGCGATGCCGTATTGATCTGGGTATCTACTCCACCAAGCTTTTAGATCACGATCGGTGGAATTCAGAAAGGAATTATGTTATGAGCAAAAAGCTAATCAATTTTGTCGATATTTCCAAGTCTTATGGAAACAATCTGGTACTTGATGAATTAAATTTATATATCCGCGAAAATGAGTTTATCACGCTCCTCGGTCCATCAGGGTGTGGAAAAACAACAACGCTCCGTATTTTAGGCGGTTTTGAGACGCCTGATAAGGGACAGGTCATCTTCGATGGTGTCGACATTACGAGCCTGCCTCCAAATAAAAGAAATCTGAATACTGTTTTCCAGAAATATGCCTTATTTCCGCACATGTCGATCGCGGAAAATATTGCGTTTGGATTAAAAATCAATAAAAAGAGCAAAGAATATATCAACGATAAAATCAAATACGCATTAAAATTAGTGAACCTTGACGGTTTTGAAAACCGTTCCATCGACTCCTTAAGCGGTGGCCAGCAGCAGCGGATCGCAATCGCGCGCGCGATCGTCAACGAGCCGAAAGTGCTCCTGTTAGACGAACCACTCGGTGCACTGGACTTAAAACTGCGTCAGGATATGCAGTACGAGCTGATCCGCCTGAAAAACGAACTTGGAATCACTTTCGTTTACGTCACACATGACCAGGAAGAAGCACTTACCATGTCCGATACGATCGTCGTTATGAATCAGGGATACATCCAGCAGATCGGTACACCGGAAATGATCTACAATGAACCTACGAACGCTTTCGTCGCAGACTTTATCGGTGACAGCAATATCATCGATGGAACTATGATCCAGGACAAAGTCGTGGAAATCCTCGGTGTAAAGATTCCTTGTGTCGATGAAGGTTTTGGAAATAACACTCCGGTGGACGTTGTGATCCGCCCGGAGGATATTGAGATCGTAGAACCGGAAAAAGGATTTATGGAAGGTGATATCACCTCTGTGATCTTCAAGGGTGTCCACTATGAAATCGAGATTGTGGCAAACGGCTTTGAATGGCTTGTCCACACCACCCTGCTCCACAATGTGGGGGAGCATGTCGGAATCAATGTCATTCCATTCAACATCCAGATCATGAACAAACCGGAATCCGAAGATGAGGAGGCAGTGGAGATCGATGCGTAAATCAGGAAGACAGTTATTCGCCGGTCCATACCTGATATGGATCATCGGTTTTATCCTCCTTCCGCTGGCAATGATCATTTATTATGCGTTCACTACCTCCGGAGGAACTTTTACTTTTGAAAATGTGGCTGCCATCGCAGATCCCGTGCATGTCAGATCCATCCTTTTATCCTTAAAGCTTGGTATAATCTGCACGATAGTCTGTCTGTTGTTAGCTTACCCGCTCGCTATGATTTTAAATGGCTTAAAAATCAAGCAGCAGAACTTTGTCGTATTCATTTTTATTCTGCCAATGTGGATGAACTTCATGCTCAGGATCTTAGCATGGCGTCTGCTGTTATCCAACAACGGAATTGTCAATGCAATCTTCCAGTTTTTTGGATTTGGCACCGTAAAAATGCTCAATACACAGACTGCCGTTGTATTTGGTATGGTCTACGATTTTCTTCCGTTTATGATACTGCCAATTTACAACTCCATGGCAAGAATCAAAAATGATGTCATTGAGGCAGCAAAAGACCTTGGTGCAAGTGACGCCATCATTTTATTCAAGATCATCATTCCGCTGACCTTATCCGGCATTATCAGCGGCATTATCATGGTCTTTGTTCCTGCACTGACCTCCTTTGTCATCTCCGACCTGTTAGGCGGTGGAAAGGTGCTTCTGATCGGTAACGTGATCGAGCAGGAATTTATGCAGGGAACCAACTGGAACTTGGGCTCCGGTCTTTCCGTTGTGTTAATGATTTTTGTCATCGCAAGCATGGCTCTCATGAATATTTTCGATAAAGACGGCGGAGGTACTGCGGTATGGTAAAAAAAGCTGCGTCAAGAATTTATCTTGCACTTATATTTTTATTTTTATATCTTCCAATTTTAGTGTTGATCGTCCTGTCTTTCAACAATTCCAAATCCCGTGTTGTATGGGGTGGATTTACCTTAAAATGGTACGCAGAATGTTTTAAAAATGAGACGATCACAAATGCTTTTGTGACAACGATCCAGATCACACTCGCCGCTGCTATTATCTCAACGCTGCTTGGAACACTGGCAGCGATCGGTATCAGCGCCATGAAAAAAAAGAATAAAGCAATCATGTTAGGGGCTACTAACATTCCTCTTTTAAATGCAGATATTGTAACCGGTATCGCAATGATGCTTTTATTTGTAAAATTTATGAACCTTGGCTTTGTCACGGTCCTGATCGCACATATCACCTTCGACATTCCCTATGTCATCTTAAATGTGCTTCCAAAATTAAATCAGGCAAACCGTTACACTTACGAGGCTGCCTTAGACCTCGGTGCGACACCACTCTATGCTTTTTTCAAGATCACATGGCCTGAGATCAAGTCCGGTGTATTCTCCGGATTTTTAATGGCAGTCACCATGTCACTGGACGATTTTTCGATCACCTTCTTTACAAAAGGTGCGGGCGTCAATACACTCTCTACCATGCTCTACACCGAGCTCCGAAAGGGGATCCGCCCGGAATTATATGCTTTATCGACCATTTTATTTTTGATCGCATTCCTGCTCCTTCTCGTGATGAACCGCCGGTCTTCCTCCGAGGGAAAAGGTACCATACAGGCGATCTAGGAGGCAGCTATGAAAAAACGACTTGCAATGCTCTTTGCACTGTGCCTCATGACAGGTGTTCTCTCCTCCTGTGGAAAAGACACCAGTTCCACTGAGACAACAAAGAAAGATGACAATACGCTTGTAATTTTAAATTACGGAAAATACATTGATGAATCTGTTCTTGATCAATTTGAAAAAGAGACCGGCATTAAGGTCAAATTAGAGGAATACGAAAGTCCTGAGGAAATGTATACCAAGTTTTCTGCAGGCTCCATCAATTATGATCTCGTCTGTACCTCAGATTACATGGTGGAGCGTCTGATCAACGAAGATCAGGTGTTAGAGATCAACTTTGATGATTTCGAATATTATAAAAATCTTGATTCATCCATTATTGAAGCATCACAGATTTTTGACCCGGAAAATAAATATTCCATGCCTTATTTTTACGGTACGCTCGGTATCCTCTACAACACGACGATGGTATCCGACGAGGAAGTATCCACCTGGAACGTTCTCTGGGATGAAGCATACAAAGACTCGATCATCATGCAGAACTCTGTCCGCGACAGCTTTACCCCGGCATTAAGACTATTAGGCTATGATATCAATACGACCGATGAAAATCAGTTAAATGATGCCCTTGATCTTCTGATCCGGCAGAAACCGCTCGTCTATGCCTATTATGTCGATGAGACCGGAGATGAAATGGCAATGGGAAATGCGGCGATGGCTCTTGTTTATTCCGGGGAAGCTGCTTACGCCATGGAATTAAATGATGACCTCTCCTACAGTGTCCCGGAAGAAGGCTCCAACCTCTGGATCGACTCCTGGTTTATGCCAAAATCCTGCCATAACACCGAATATGCAGAAAAATTTCTGGATTTTCTCTGCCGGGAAGACATTGGCATGCTAAACTTTGACTATGTTTATTATGCAACACCAAATCTGGCTGTCAAAGATAATTTAGATGAGGAAACATTATCCGACACAACGATTTTCCCGACAGATGAGACGCTTGCCAATTGTGAGGTGTATAAACAATATGACATCGACACGACAAAGTTATCGAATTATCTCTGGAAAAAATTAAAGTCCGAATAATAAAATTTTTCGAAACTTTTTTCTTTTCCTATTGTTTTTCCATTTTATCCATGATAAAGTAAATCCACGCAGTTCCCGATGCGTGGATTTTTTTATAACAGATGTTTGAATTTCCAGTCTGTTATCTGCATATCGTTTTATCATCCGACTGATACGGAATGTAATTGTTTTCCCAGGGCATCTGCCATTGGGAGGATTTTTATGACATATCAGGAATTCAAAGAAAATGTAACAACAGTCATTCAGAACCGGCTTGGTTCTAATGTGAAAGTGACGATTCAGGAGATCATCAAAAATAATGATACTCATTATGATGGTCTCACGATCTTATCCAATCAGCTGAATATATCCCCAACTATTTATCTGAACTTTTATTTTAAACAATATTTAAAGGGCAGATCCTTAGAAGAGATCTGCCATGATATTTTATCTGTTTATGAGGAGAACAAGCCGTCCGGAAATATCGATATCTCCTTTTTTACAAACTATGAGCAGGTAAAAAAACGTATTGTGTTTAAACTTATCAATTATGAACAGAATAAAAATTTGCTGCAAAAAATCCCTCACATAAAAATATTAGATCTCGCCATCATCTTCAATTGTCTTGTAGATGCTGACGAGACCGGAAATGCAACAATATTAATTTATAACCAGCATCTGTCTCTCTGGAATATCACCAAGGACGACCTCTATCATCTCGCCATGAAAAACACTCCTGCTCTCCTCACTTATGAACTGCGGGACATGTCAGATGTTCTGATCGAGTTAATGGCCGGTGTTCCCTGCAATTCCATGAAGGAAGAATTTGAATACATGGTTCCAATGTATGTGCTCTCCAACAAAAGCAAACTGAATGGCTCCGGCTGTATTTTTTACCACAACCTGTTGCATAATCTCTGTGAAAAACTAGAATGCGATCTCTATATTCTTCCAAGCAGTATTCACGAAGTAATCCTGATTCCTGCATACGACCATGATTCTTATGATGAACTCACCTCTATGGTAAAAGAAGTCAATTCTACACAGTTATCCAAAGAAGAGATTTTATCCGATCATGTCTACTTTTATTCCCGTGAGACTGGTCAGATTTCTATGTGATCACTTCTATGTAACTTTATTCAAAATCGGTAAGTTTTTCGTATAATGCTTCATATTTACCGGCAGAACGATTCCAGGAAAAATCCTGTTTCATTCCCCTCTGGATCAATCCATTCCAGTCTTTCTTCCTGTCATGGAAAACAGAGATGGCATAGCGGATTGTCCCAAGCATCTCATAGGCATTGTAATTTGCAAAAGAAAAACCGGTTCCCGTATGTTCATATTCGTTATACGCTTCCACGGTGTCTTTCAGACCGCCAGTTTCCCTTACGATTGGCACGGTTCCATACCTCAGGCTCATCAACTGTGATAATCCACATGGTTCAAATAAGGATGGCATCAGAAAGGCATCGCAGGATGCGTAGATACGATGTGCCCGCTCCTCGGAATAACCGATCGTAGCCTGAATTTTATCAGGATATTTCTGTACAAAATAACGGAACATATCCTGATACTGATCCTCACCCGTTCCTAACACAGCAAGCTGCACATCCTCGGTTGCCAGCAATTCATCCATGATATAAGCTACCAGATCAAATCCTTTCTGGCTTGTCATTCTCGATACAATACCGATCAGCATGGTATTCTCTTTCACCGGAAGCCCGAGCTCTTTCTGCAGTCTGGCTTTATTCAGCTTCTTGCCTTCCTGAAAATTCTGCTCATTAAAGTGATTATAAATATATCCATCTTTCTGTGGATCATATTCTTCGTAATCCAATCCATTTAAAATGCCATACAGATCATTTTTTCTGGCACGCAGCAGTCCGTCTAAGCCCTCTCCACCCTGTTCTGTTGTGATCTCACGGGCATAAGTCTCACTGACAGTCGTCACTGCATCCGCATAGACAATGCCACCCTTTAAATAATTGGCCTCCCCGTAAGATTCCAGTTTGTCCGCCGTGAAAATCTGTTCCGGCAGACCTGTGATATCCATAACTGCCGGAAGACTCCAGCGTCCCTGAAACTTCAGATTATGGATGGAAAATACAGTCCTGATCCCCCTGTAATAATTTTCATCCCCATAAAGAGTTTTCAAGAATACCGGGATCAGACCTGTCTGCCAGTCATGGCAATGGATAATATCCGGACAGAAATCAAGAAACGGCAATGCCTCTAAGACTGCTTTTGAAAAATATGCAAACTTCTCAATATCCTGATACAGTTCATTGTACGGCTTATCTCCGGCAAAATAAAATTCATTATCTACAAAATAATAGGTGATACCATCCTGTTTTGCTTCAAAAATGCCGGCATATTGTTTCCGCCAGCTCAAATTCACATAAAAATGACATTTAAAATGAAGCTGTCCCCTAAAACGTTCGTCCATGCACAGATACTTCGGTAATATGATGCGCACATCATACTTTTTCCTGTCAAAATACTTTGGCAGGGAACCCGTTACATCTGCAAGACCTCCTGTTTTGATAAAAGGAACAGCTTCTGAAGCAGCAAATAATATTTTTTTCATGTTATAACCCCTCCAAACCCCGAAATACTTCGAAATCTTAAGAATATTATAACTCTTTTTTTTCGCTCTGAAAAGCATTAATACATTTTGTATTCCAGCCGGATACGGTCTGTGATCAACGCGATAAATTCAGAGTTTGTCGGCTTTCCTTTGCCATTGTGAATGGTATAGCCAAACATCTCATCAATCGTATCCATCTTACCTCTGCTCCATGCCACCTCAATTGCATGACGGATGGCACGCTCCACGCGGCTTGAGGTTGTCTGGTATTTTTTTGCAATGGTCGGATATAAAATTTTTGTGATGGAATTTAACATATCCATATCATTGACCGACATGACAATGGCATCACGCAAATACTGATACCCCTTGATATGTGCCGGAACACCGATCTCATGAATGATCTCAGTCACATCTGCCTCAAGATTCTTCTCGCTGACATCCTCTGCCTTCTCGTAGGCATTCACCTTGCGCGGCTCCGTGCTCTTTCCTGTTTTTGCTGTCTTTGCCTTCTTGATCCTGTTGATCACCATGTCATTGTCAAACGGCTTCATAATATAGTAATCTGCACCTAATTCAAATGCATCTTCCGTAATTTTTTCCTGACCGATTGCACTGATCATAATAAACGTCGGATGTTTTTTGATTGTCTTATCATGATTCACACGGTCTAATACTCCAAGTCCATCTAATTTTGGCATTACAATATCAAGCAAGACAACATCCGGTTCCTTTGTCTTGATCACATTGTAAGCCTCTTCCCCATCTTTAGCAGTTCCAACGACATTGAGTTCCTCATCACTCTCGATGATAGCCCCCAATAACCGCAACATTCTCTCATTATCATCTGCGATTGCTACATTCAGTTTCTCCATGCTGGTCCTCCTGCTGACTTATTTCAAACATATGTAAAAGCCACGTCTTCCCTTTTGCTGGCAAATCTTTACATGTGTTATCAGCATACTCATTTTCCTCTCGTAAATTTTGTCGAACTTCGTCGGCAAGTGTACCAAAGGACTTTATTTTACAATTTCTTTTTTCATTCTACCATATTCTCAATAAAAATCCCATAGCCCATGGACGAATCTGAGACAAAGACATGTGTCACGGCGCCGATTATTTTTCCATCCTGAAGGATGGGACTGCCACTCATTCCCTGCACAATACCGCCTGTCATGTCTAAAAGCTGCTCATCCGTCACCCGGAATAGAATTCCTTTATTCGCCTCTCTTCCACTGTAATCAAGACTCTCTATCTCAATCGCATACTCTTTCTTCTCTCCGGTAAAACCACAGATGATCGTCGCCGGTCCCTGTTTAATATCCTGCTTGTAACAGATGTTATAGTAATCTCCACGCGGCAGTGCTGCAATATTTCCATCCAGTTTTCCATAAATACCAATGTCTGTATTTTCCTCGATTGTTCCAAGGCAGTCAGCACTCTGGTAACGGATCATTCCCGATAATTCGCCCGGATTTCCTTTTTGTCCTTTTTTCACTCCGATGATCTGTGCATTGTATACATAGCCTTCACTCATCTGGATGCGCTCGCCGACATCTCCATCGCTGACGGCATGCCCTAAAGCACCATAGGTTCCATCTTCTTTGTAATACGTCAAAGTTCCTATTCCGGCAAGATCATCACGCACCCATGCTCCTAGCATATACGTTCCATTTTTATTTTGTACGGGTGTCACACCAACCTCAACCTCTTCTCCCTTGCGGTTAATTTTAAGAATTTCTTTTTCTGCACCGTTCTGCTGTACCAGGCGCTGCAGATCCTCCTTCTCTGCAACCTTCTCCCCATTCACACTTAATATATAATCTCCGGCTTTCAAAATGTTCTCCGCAGGTGCAGCTTCACTTCCATCCGGCCGTTCCACTTCACTGGTACCAATCACGAGGACACCGCTTGTCTTCACATAGATGCCGATCGGCATCCCGCCTGCATAGACCGCATCTCCGTCCACAAGTACAACTTCTATATCTTTCACCGGAAAAATACCAAACAGGCGGCAGGTGACAATGTAGGACTGCCTCACATTGGCATTATTTGTGCTTTTTGCTACAGGCGAGCTGTCCTCCTGTATTTCCATTGTCACAGGCACCTGAAACCGGTAATCGATTGCTTCCCCTGCTTTCACATATATCTGATCCGGTATTGATTTTTCAAATGTATAGACCGCAAATAAAAATACGATACAATAACCTGCATATGCAATTCCACGAAAAAAACTTTTGTATCTGTCCATTTTTTATCTCCTGCACCCCAATGAATATCGGTCTGTTTTTCTCATCGCCACAACAATAGCATGCACGCCCTGCGGACATTCTATTGTCAAAAAAAAAGAGTACATATACGCTATGTACCCTTTTATTATGTGTCTCTTTCTTTTTTTCAAACTGTCTTTTTCGTGTCAATTATTGGCATTTTTTCTGATGTGCAAGTTCTTTCATCTCTCTTGCACTCTCGCGGACTTTGTCTGTGATCTCCACACCGCCGAGCATTCTTGCCAGCTCGTCAATACTCTCCTCCCCGGAAAGACACTTGATCTTCGATACCGTGGTCTTATTTTCCACAGATTTTTCGATCAGATAATGTGCATCTGCCATTGCGGCAATCTGCGGTAAATGCGTGATACAGATAATCTGATGATTTCTTGCAAGCACATTCATTTTTTCCGAAACCATCTGCGCGGTGCGTCCGCTGATTCCACTGTCAATCTCATCGAAAATGAGTGTCTCGATTGCATCCTGATCTGCCAATACCGTTTTGATTGCAAGCATAATTCTCGAAAGTTCACCGCCGGATGCGACTTTACCCAACGGTTTTACGGGTTCTCCAGGATTGGTGGAAATCAAGAACTCCGGATCATCTGTTCCGTTTGCCGTATAGTCTGCGGTCTGTCCAAACTCCATCTCGAATTTCACATCTAAAAAGTTTAAGTCTTTCAATGCCTCTGTCACAGCACCTGTCAGTTTTTTTGCATATTTTTTACGGATTTTCGATACTTTATCACAGTATTTCTTTAACTCCTGCTCCGCATCTGCAAGTTTTTGCTTCAAATTTCCAATATACTGGTCAAAATCCTGCAATTGTTGCAATCGGCCTTGTTTTTTCTCCAATTCAGACAATATATCTGCAATCGTGCTTCCGTACTTTGATTTTATATGATTCAGCTCATCCAGACGTTTCTCCATCCGGTAAAACGTCTCATCATCAAACTCCGTCTCGTCAATATAATCTGCAAGCTCACGATTAAAGTCATTTACAAGGTTATCGATCTCCAATAACTGTTCTTCCAGCCCTTTTACTTTTTCATCATATGCAGACGCAGCATTCAGCTCTCTCAATGCCCTTCCGGTAAGTTCAGACACGTTTTCACTCTGATTTCCGGTATACTGGTAGGCTGCATTCACTGCCTCCATGATCTTCTTCCCATTTGAAAATTTCCGGTAGTCAGCCTCCAGCGCCTCATCCTCGCCCTCTTTTAAGTCCGCATCCTCAATTTCTTTGATCTCGTATTCCAGAAATGAGATCTCCCGGAGCCGTTCTTCCTCGTCCACATCTGCCGCCTTCAGTTCTTCCAGCAGAGCACGGTAATTTTTGTAGGCTTCCCTTAACTTTTCCTTTGGATCAAAAATTTCTTCTTTTGCATAATCATCTAAGATTTCAAGATGTTTCTTTTTCGACAAAAGCGACTGATGTTCATGCTGTCCATGAATGTCGATCAAAATTGAGGCGATCTCACGCATTTTGGATGCCGGAACACTCTCTGCATTCACTTTTGCAACACCTCTGCCGTTGACGATCTTCCTGCTTAAGATGACTTCGTCATTCTCCGGGAACACGTCCAGCTCTCGTAAGAGTTCTTTCTGTTTTTCATCCGTCACAGAAAAAATAAGCTCCACCAACGCATAATCCGCATTTTCACGAAGCATCTCCTTCTGTACTTTTTCCCCTAACGCCAGATTGATAGAGCCGATGATGATTGATTTTCCCGCACCGGTCTCACCGGATAAAATGTTTAAGCCATTCCTAAAATCAACCTCTGTCTCATCGATCAACGCCAGATTTTTCACATGTAGATTCTGTAACATATAATCTCCTTCTACTCTCCCCAAAAGTATATGTTCTAATCTTCTACAAGCTTACGCAGACGCCCCATCACTGCGATCGTGTCGTCTACGCTTCGCACTGCACACATTATGGTATCATCACCGGCAATACAGCCGACGATCTCATGCAGATGCATGGCATCTATCGCTGCCGCAACTGCCATTGCCATTCCGGAAACCGTTTTGATCACCAGAATATTCTGCGCCATATCCATAGACACAAAAGCATCCCGAAAAACACGGGTATATTTTTCGGAAAGGTCTTCATTCGCCTCTGTCAGGGCAGCGTACTTCTGTCGACCATTACTCATAGCAACTTTCGTAAGTTTTAATTCCCGGATATCTCTGGAAACCGTTGCCTGTGTCACCTGATATCCTTCTTTCTGGAGATAATCGGATAACTCTTCCTGTGTCTCAATATCATGTTTTTTTATCAGTTCCAACATTTTTGTCTGACGTTTTGTCTTCATTTCCGGTCTGACCTCCTAAGCTTTGTGTTTATGTATAAGCTTTCATTTTTTTGCGCAGTATTTCCAGAAAGCTCATATTGTTGAGTTTACAGATTCTTGTTGTGGAATCTGCTTTCCGGATCAGAAACTTATCTCCAACCTCTAATCCCACAGCATTGTCCCCATCAAAGCTGACTTCCACTGTCTCGTCCTTCTGGGAACGTCTTTCGCCAATTTCGATCATCACTTCGTCTTCAGCACCGATCACAATACTTCTGGAATTCAAATTATGCGCATTGATTGGAGTGATAATGATCATGCTTGCCTTCGGATCGACGATTGGTCCGCCTGCGGACATATTATAGCCGGTAGACCCTGTCGGCGTGGAGATGATGATTCCATCTGCACGAAATGTATTCAGATATTCCCCATTGACAAAAACGATCAGATTTACCACTGACAGTGCCCCTGTCCGGTGGATGACGATATCATTGAGTGCCACTTTGCGCTCTGTCTTCTCACTCTGCTTGATTCCATAACCGCAAAGCATCATGCGTTTCTCAACGGTATAATGTTCTTCCATCAGTTCATCCACTGCTGCAAAAACATTTGACTCCTCCAGTTCGCAAAGATATCCGAGTGTTCCAAGATTGACTCCGATGAGCGCCATATTTTGTTCCACCAGTTTGGAAGCAGCCCTTATCAGTGTGCCATCTCCGCCTAAAACAAGCACACACTCCGTCTCCTGCGCAATTGCATCCGCCTCAGGCGCTGCATGTTTTGCATCGTCTCCGGTACTCGTAAAGCACTGACAGCTGCCACCCTTTTTTTCGATATACCCTTTGATCTCATTGGTCAGTTTTAAGTTTTTATCTTTGAATGCATTGGTGATAATCAAAAAATGTTTCATATTATTTGTCCAGTTCTCCATGTGCAGCCTCTACCACTGCATGAACATCGACGGATTCCTCTCTACTGCCTTCGGCTTCTTTTCTGATATAGACAAGATACTCAATATTTCCTTCCGGTCCCTTGATTGGCGAATACTCCAGATTTAAAATGTGAAATCCAATCTTCACCGCAAAATCAATTACTTTGTTGATGACTTCCTCATGAACCGCTTTATCCCTGACAACTCCCTTTTTTCCTACCTTTTCCCTGCCGGCTTCAAACTGCGGTTTAATAAGGCAGACCATCTCGCCATTATCGTTTAACAGCTCCCTTGCAGGTCCTAATACTTTGGTCAGAGAGATAAAGGAAACATCCACTGACGCAAAATCAAGGCTGTCTGCGATATCTTCCGGTTTCACATAACGGATGTTTGTCTTTTCCATACAGACAACCCGTTCATCCTGCCGCAGTTTCCACGCAAACTGACCATATCCCACGTCCACAGCATAAACTTTGACCGCGCCGTTCTGGAGCATACAGTCCGTAAAACCACCTGTGGAGGCTCCGATGTCCATACAGACTTTTCCCTCTAATGTGATACCAAAATGTGTCATGGCTTTTTCCAGTTTCAAACCACCACGGCTTACATACTTTAAGGTGTTACCTTTTACCTCAATATTGGCATTCACGTCAAACGTAGAACCAGCCTTGTCCTCACGGTTATTGTCGACAAATACATTTCCCTCCATGATCATCGCTTTCGCTTTCTCTCTGGATGGCGCAAGTCCTTTATTTACAAGTAAAATATCTAATCTTTCTTTCATTCTCTCCGCTCTCTCTGCTCATTCTATTCATTATCTTAGAATCTTTTATTCTGTCACGTTCTGATACGCTTCTATCGTGCGCGCTATGATCGTATCCGCATCCAGACCGACTTCTTTCCGCAAAAGTTCCACATTTCCATGTTCCACGTATTCATCCGGAATTGCAATATTTACAATGCGGATATCTTTGCAGTTCTCATTATTATAAAACTCGGTCACATGCTCTCCAAATCCACCGCTGATCACGTTTTCCTCCATTGTGACGATCACTTTATGGTGTTCTGTAATGTACCTCAATGCGTCTTCATCCAACGGTTTTGCAAAACGCGCATTGATAATGCTGCACGGATATCCTTCTGCTTTCAATGCATCCCGGACTGCAACCGCAGTTTTTACCATTGATCCCAATGCAAATAATGCGATCCCGGATTCCCGGTAAATCCATTCACACTTTCCAATGCTGATCGGTGCGCGGTACTCTTTCAGTCCATCATATGCCTCACCTCTCGGGTAGCGTACTGCAACCGGTGTACCAAAATTCACTGCATATTTGATCATATCGGACAGTTCCCACTTATTCTTCGGTGCCATGATCGTCATATTCGGAATGGATGACAGATAGGAAATATCAAAAATTCCCTGATGTGTCTCCCCATCGCTTCCTACTAATCCGGCTCTGTCAATGGCAAATACCACCGGCAGATTCTGGATACAGACATCATGTAAAATCTGGTCGTATGCTCTCTGTAAAAAAGAAGAATACACCGCAAAAATCGGTTTCAGCCCAGCCGCTGCCAGCCCTGCCGCAAACGTCACTGCATGCTGTTCCGCAATCCCAACATCGAAAAACCGCTCCGGGAACATGTTATGAAAACGTTTTAATCCTGTTCCATCTGTCATTGCTGCCGTCACTGCCACCACTTTTTCATCCCGGTCGCCAAGCTTTCGCATGACAGTTGAAAAAATATCGGTATAATTTGCCTTCACTCTTGGATTCTTCGGAAGCCCTGTTTCAATATCAAACGGTTCTGTTCCGTGGAATCTTGCAGGATGTCTCTCTGCCGGTGCATACCCCGCACCTTTGTGTGTCATGACATGGATCAATACCGGTCCATCGATATGCGAAGCCTCTCTTAAAAGCTTCACAATTCCATGAAGATCGCCACCGTCCACCGGTCCTAAATACACGATTCCCATTTCCTCAAAAAACATTCCCGGAATCAGAAGCTGTTTGATCCCACTTTTTGTCTTACGTATTTTAGAGACCATTTTTTCTCCGTAAGGCATTTTATTTAGGGAATTTAACACATTTAATTTCAGATCCAGATAGGCGTCTGCTGTCCGGAAACCGGCAAGATACGAGGACAGACCGCCTACATTCTCTGAGATTGACATATTATTATCATTTAAAATAATAATAAAATTGGATTTGAGCCTTGCCGCATTATTGAGTGCCTCAAACGCCATTCCTCCGGTCAACGCACCATCTCCGATCACAGAGACCACTTTGTAGTCCTCCCCTGTGATCTCTCTTGCCAGCGCATACCCAAGTCCTGCGGAAATCGATGTGGAGCTGTGACCGGTGTCAAAGCAGTCACATTCGCTTTCTTTCCGTTTTGGGAAACCGCTCATTCCGCCGTACTTACGCAGCCCGTCAAAACCTTCCCGTCTTCCGGTCAGAAGCTTGTGCGTGTAAGACTGATGTCCCACATCCCATATAATCTTATCTTTTGGAAGATCCAGTGCAAGATGCAGTGCCATGGTCAGTTCGACTACCCCCAGATTCGATGCCAGATGACCGCCTGTCACTGAAATCTTTTCTATTAAAAATTCCCGGATCTCAGAGGCAAGAATTTTCAGTTCTTCGTCTGTGAGGGATTTTATATCATTCGGTTGATTTATCTTTTCTAATACCATATCTGGTACCTCGATTTCTTACTTTCTTACGGAAACTCCAAAGTGAATCTCCGTTCTTTCTCCGCAGAGTTCTTATTTTTCTCTGGAAATTAAGTAAAGCAGCAGTTCATTCAAAAACTCATTCTTCACCACCAGCGAATCCATTCTTGCCACTGCGCTGTTTGTATACAATGCAACATCTTCCTTTGCCTTCTCAAGCCCTTCGAAGGACACATAGGTTGCCTTGTGGTTCTTCTCATCGCTGCCAATTGGTTTTCCTAACACTTCCAACGTACTTGTGACATCTAAAATATCATCCTGAATCTGGAACGCCAGCCCGACTTCTGTGGCTGCTTTCTCGATCGTGTTCTGTTCGTTTTTCGTTGCCCCTGCCAAAACAGCGCCGATGAGCATAGAGCTTTCGATGAGCGCTCCGGTTTTCAAACGGTAAATAAAATCAAGCTTTTCTTTTGTGATGTCGCCGGAATCCTCCGACTGCACATCCACAACCTGTCCTCCGACCATACCATAAATGCCCGCCTTTGTGGCAAGAATCTGCATGGCTTTTCCGATATTCCGGTTATCCGGTTCCATATCAAACGCCTTTGCAGCCGTTTCAAATGCATAATTCAACAGTGCATCGCCCGCAAGAATCCCCATCGCCTCGCCATAGACCGCGTGTGTTGTCTTTTTCCCTCTGCGGTACTCGTCATTGTCCATCGCCGGAAGATCATCGTGCACCAGAGAATAGGTATGAATCATCTCCATTGCCGCCATAAAAGGCTCGATCACTTTTGATTTTCCACCAAACAGACGATAGGTCTCCGACATCAACATCGGGCGAAGTCTTTTTCCACCGGCAAGAATACTGTAATTCATTGCCTCCATAATGGTCTTCTGCCAGCCCTCTTCCTCCGGAAGATAGCGTTTTATGATCTGTTCTATCTCATCTACTCTTGTCTGAATCTCTGCTCTAATATCCAACTCTGCTGCTCCTTCTTCCATTCCAGTTTGTTACAGGAACTGTTTCATCACTCGAAATCTGCCAGTGATCCATCGGTCTGCATCACCTGCATTTTCTTCTCAACAGTGTCCAGAAGTAAATTACATGTCTTTAACTTTTCCACGCCTGCCTGATACAGACGAAAAGAATCATCCAGTGTAACTTCAGGACTTTCCAATTGTTTTATGATTGTCTCTATCTGTTCAAATGTCTCTTCCAGAGAAACATTCTGCTTCGTCTGTTCTTCACTCATTGTCAAATACCTCCGTGACATTTGCCTTCAGTGTTCCCTTTAACAGATGTACCGTAAGTGGATCCCCCACTTTTACGGTGGAAGCATCCGTCACCGCCTTCCCGGTTTCATCCGCAACATAAGAGAACCCCTGACTCAGCTTCTTCAAAGGGGATACCCCTTCCATCTGACCTGTCAGGATTGCAAGTCTGTGCTTCTTTTCCGTAAGCACCTGTTCCATCTGCCGGTATAATTTTTCCTCAAGATCTACCGCATATCTGCGATGTTCATGCAGCCTGCTCTCCGGGCTTACGTACTGTAACTTTGTCTGATACTGGTTTACTTTCAACTTTGCAATATCTAATTTCTGCTGCAAAGCCCGGTTCATCCTTGCAGTTTTTGCTGAAATCTCTGCCACTGCCGCCTGATGATCAAAAACAGCAAGTTCTGCAGCTGCAGACGGTGTCGGCGCCCTTAAATCTGCCACAAAATCTGCGATCGTTGTGTCCGTCTGATGTCCGACAGCGGAGATAACCGGCGTCTCACATTCAAAGATCGCCCTTGCAACCTCCTCCTCGTTAAACGCCCACAAATCCTCGATGGAACCTCCACCTCGTCCGACAATGATCACATCCACGCCAAGTGCATCTAATGCACGGATACCGTTTACAATACTGCTTACCGCACCTTCCCCCTGCACAAGCGCCGGATATAAAATAAGCTGCACATAAGGATTCCTTCTTGCGGAAATATTACGAATATCCTGTACAGCAGCACCAGTCGGAGCTGTGACAATCCCAAGCCTCCTGATATATGTTGGGATTCTCTTCTTGTACTCCGGGGCAAACATGCCCATCTCTTCTAATTCTTTTTTTAACGCTTCAAATTTTAAATATAAATTACCAGCTCCATCCAGTTCAATCTCCCTGGCATAGAGCTGATACTTTCCATCCCGTTCATAGACTTCCACAGAGCCTGTCACGATGACTTTGTCACCCTCCTTCATCTGAAAAGAGAGCCCCCGGCGGTTTCCTGCAAACATGATCGCATTGATCGTCCCAGCCGGATCCTTCAAAGTGAAATAAATATGCCCTGAGGAATGATACTTGCAGTTAGACACTTCGCCCTTGACACTGATGCGCTGCATCATAAAGTCCTGGGCAAACATATTTTTGATGTATGTATTCACCTGTCCAACTGAATAAACATTCTTCATCATGCTAATTTTGCCAATACTCCATTTACAAATGCCGGTGATTCATCCGTTCCATACTGTTTTGCAAGTTCAACAGCCTCATTGATCGCAACTTTTACCGGGATATCATCCTCGTACTTCATCTCGTATACTGCAAGACGAATCAGAGTCAGATCTACTTTTCCCATTCTTCTGGTCTTCCATCCCTCGGAAACCTCATTGATCGCTGCATCGATGTCATCAATCTTCTCTACAATGTTGTGGAACTTGTTGGAAATGTACTCTTTGTCCTTCTCGCTGCACTCCTCCACTTCCTCAAACATATTCATCTGCTCCGGCATATCTTCCACATTGTGGAACTCCACACGGAAAAGCATTTTAAAAACCTGTTCTCTTAATCCTCTTCTGGTCATTGATTGATCCTTTCTGTCTCGATAATCTCCATTCCTTTACAAGGTAAAAAAAGGATGTCGCTCGGACACCCTTTATTCTACTACATCGTCCATAACTTGCGTTACGTTCTGCAAAGGATTATTTATTATTACCCATATCTACGCTTGCAATACGAACATTCACGATCGATACTTCCAATCCTGTCATATTCTCAATTGCTGATTTTACGCGTTCCTGAACTTTCGCAGATACTTCCGGGATGGAGTATCCGTAAGCAATATTCAGCGCCACATCCACATTCACAATACCGCTCAATACTTCCACACGAACACCCTTGGAAAGATTCTTCATTCCAAGCTTGCTGACAAGTTCATTGGTAATGTTACCAGCCATGGAACTGACACCTTCGACTTCTGTTGCAGCCAGTCCCGCAATAATTGCAACTACTTCATCTGCTATCTTCACTTCTCCCAAATGTCCATCCTTTATTTTAAATGTTTTTCTATCCTCAGCCATCGCTTAATGCCTCCTAAGTGATATTATGTAACTATTATAACAGACTATTCCATTTTTGAAAACAAAAAATGTATTAATTTTCTTTCCGTTCTATAAAGTCACACATTCCGTCACCCGGTTCGGATCTGAAATCATAGGCAATGTGCTCTCCCTCAAAGGAAACAGAAAAGCTTCCCTCCATATCCATAAAGGAATGAATGTGCGCAATTTCTGATAAAACATCTGCAAACTCGTCTAAAAATGCCTCTGCTGCATCCACATTTGTACAGTCCGTCTCCTCGATCGTCTCATCCACATATAATCTTAACTCAAATTCGTCTAAATCACTCTCGTTGTCGATCTGTGCGCATTTTATGTATGGGTTTGCATGATTATGCAGCACGTTTTCCAGATAGGATGCAGAAGAAAGGATCCTTGACTGCGAAACATCCTCTGCTTCCAAGTATAATTTATATTTGATTTTTAATGCGTTATCTGCCATTTGGGGTGTCCTCACTTTTCCTTGGTGTATTTCTGTTATTAGATAATCGGAAACCTCCTCTTCGTATCTTTATTAATTGTTCAAAATTAACAAGATCATCGAAAACATGTTTTCTTATGCTCTTGTCAATTTTTCACAATTCATTTTGGTTATATATGAGTTTTCCAATTATCTATTCTAACTTATTTTGCAGGGAAAAGTAAATACATTATGACAATAAAATTTTCCATGGTTTTGCTTACAGATTGGTGTTATACTCTCTACTATAAATTATCACAAAAAAAAGAGGAATTTATCATGAATCCTATAGAATTTCATCCATTTGAAATGCAATTTGAAGTACCGGATTCCGCAGAATCCATCGTGTATACAAGAAGATTTCAGGCACCGCGGCGCCTGATCATCTTAGGCTGCGGCTATGTGGCGCAATCGCTCTGCCGCTTTGCCTCCCAGTTGGAATTTGACATCTATGCGGCGGACGACAGACCCTCCTTTGCCAATCCTTATACGATGACAAACGCAAAAAAAGTGATCTGCGACAGTTTTCCTGCCGCAATCGAACAAATACATCCTGATGAGCAGGATTTCGTTGCCATTGTCACACGTGGGCACAAACATGATGCAGATTGTATCCGCACTCTTTATGGCAGCGGCATCACACCTGCTTATATGGGGCTTATCGGTTCGAAAAGACGTGTTGCCGGGCTTTTTGAAAACCTGTATGCAGAAGGGATTGACCGCTCTTTTCTTGATCAGATCCACACGCCGATCGGTTTAGACATCGGTGCCGTCACAACGGATGAGATTGCCATTTCCATTTTATCCGAACTGATTCTCTGCCGCAGCAGGCTTTCCCCTGGGAAGAAGAACGGGATCCTTGAACAGACTAACCTTGATCCCGTTTTCTTAAACGCACTCCAGACAGAGGAACCAAAAGCGATCGCCGTTGTTGTGGATCGCAAGGGCTCTACCCCAGTCAAAACCGGGGCGATCATGTGCGTCAATACACTTGGGCAGTCTTTTGGCACAATCGGCGGCGGCTGTGGCGAGCATGAAGTACTGCGAAAGGCCTTAGAAGTTCTCTCTGACAAAAAAGATACGTTCCTCTCCGTCGATATGACCAATGATTTTGCCGGGGAAGAAGGCATGGTATGCGGAGGAACGATGGATGTGATCATTCAATATGTACCGGGGAAAGTGGAGATTTAGCCCTTCACTTTTTCTATTTACTAACAAGTTTTTCCCACGGTTCATATCCTTTCATATAAGAAAATTCTGTCTCATCGCGGAATCCTTCTAACAGTTTTTCGCGCAATTCGTCTGCATTCCAACGGGCATTTTTCTTAAATTGCAGATGCCGGTATAATTTTGAACCCGAAAAATCTCCAATACTCTCCACATTTTCAAGCAATTGCCTGACCACCTGAAAAGTACCTTCTACATTTTTCTCTGCATATACAACATCAAGCATAGTGGAACACTCACTATATTTTCCCATCTCAAATGTATGGGCGAGTACTCCCATTTTCTCTGCGAGCACTCTTCCATAGTCAAAATCTTTTTCTTTCAATGCCATACTAAGCAGAAATGAAAATGTAACACCAAGCGTCTGGCTCTGCGAGAGAAGAACTTCTTCTATTGTTTTATATGCTTCTTCGGTTTTTCCCTGCTCTTTGTACAGACGTGCCCTGAATATCTTTTTCATAGGATCATGCTCCGAAAAATAGTTTAAATATTTTTCTGCTGCCACATATTCTTTTTCCCTTAAATAAAAGCCAAACAGAGAATCGGCTGCATGGTACTGTATCTCTTCGTTTTCGTCCTGTAACACCATCTCATACCACGCATTGATCTGTTCGTCATATTGTTCCGGATTCCCGCACGCTCCTGTTATTCTTCCTGCGTCAAGCATTACTGCGATCTGCCAGATCAGCATATTGCAGTTCGGATACTTTTTTGTGATCTGCACCGCCCATTCGTAGGTCTTTTCAAATCCTTCTTTCTCTAATTTGTCACCCATCTGCCGGATAAGTGTCTCAATCTCCATGTCCGTCAGTTTTTCCTGAAAAGACAACAGTGTGTCGAGTGAAATATGCAACAGCCGGGCAATCGGTGCCAACAGTTCGATATCGGGATTCGTGTTTCCATTTTCCCACTTATTCACAGCCGGGGTAGTCACCCCTAACCTTTTTGCCATCTCTTCCTGTGTAAGCCCACATTCTTTTCTGTATTTTCTTATTACACTGCCAATCTGCATTTGTGTCATCTCCTCATATTATAAAAATTCAAAGTTATTTTTCCACAACAATACTCTTGCTTGTTACTGCGTAAAAAGTGTTTGCAGAAGCTTCTGTAAATAAATCATAACAGAAGTTTCGAAGCTGCACAATTGAGGAGTTGTTAAATGTTTTTTCATTTTTTTAACTTTGGCTCAAATTTAAAGATTTTATAAAAAGCAATCTTGTATCTTCTCATTGTGCTGTGTTATAATGAACTAAAGCATATTTTACAAAATCTTCATGACATTTTTGTCATCTATATTCTAAGAACGACAGATTAACCCAAAATAATCTGCGTACTTCATTCGTATCTATGCTTTTTGTTACCCATCAACAATTGAAAAGCAGGAGACGATTTATGGCAAAATGCAGAGCTAATGCAACATTGCAGTACATTAAACGAATATGCACAGTATGTTGCCAGAGTGCGTCACTACGCAACAGACATGCCCTTGAACCAAGCTGTGGAGCGTGCTGTAGACGAGTGTATCCAGAAAGGGATTCTGACGGAATTTCTTACCCGGAATCGAAATGAGGTCATCAGTATGAGTATTTTTGAATATGATAAAGAATTGGAAGAAAAGAAGTTACGGAAAGCAGAATATGAATACGGATTCTCTGAAGGTAAGAAAACTGGATTTCAGAATGCTGCAATGGAAACTGCCAGACGCATGCTGAAATCCAACAAACTTTCTTTGGAAGATATTGCTGATTTTTCCGGTTTATCCATAGACGAAATTAAACAACTGCAAAACACGAAATCATGAAATAATTATCATTTTTCATACAGAATCACAGCAGAGATCACTACTGGAATGAACGATATTTATCAATTTTGCGAGTTCTTCAAATACTTTATCTGCATATAACTCCTTGATCTCATGGCGGCTCATCCGGGTGACCTCTGCATTGTATTCATAGTCATATGTTTTCTCTCCCACAAGAATACAGAAAAATACTTTTCCCTGCATGCTGTCTGCATTATTTGGGTCGACATTTCCGGTCGTACCTGTGATTCCGACCGCAATCTCTGTATGAAGGTTTTTCTGAGCAGTTTCAGCCATCGCCCTCGCACATTGCTTAGAATAAACTCCGTGCTCTTTTATAATTTTTTCGTCAACACCGCATAAGATTTTCGTTTTGTTCAGATAAGTGACATAACCTCCCGGAAAAACTGCCGATGCCCCTTCCGTATCCGTGATCATGGATGCAATCAACCCGGAAGTGCAGCTCTCCATCGTGGAAATCGTGGTATTTGTGTCGATCAGTTTTCTTACGATTTTATCTTTTTCCTGCTGGTTCATTTTGTTCCTTTCCCCTTGAATTTCACTATAAGATGTCTAAAATAGCTTCTCCAACACGCCTTACCCATCTCTCTTATCTCAGCAGCCGTGCGATTTCCTCCTTATAAGGCGGAATTGTCTTTTTCGTTTCACCTTCTGCGCAAAGCCACGGGGTCTCTAAGATTTTTGGCACATCAAGGAACCGCTCGTCATGCACCACCTTATATAAAGGATCAAACCCGATCGTTCCTGCTCCAATATTTGCGTGACGGTCTTTGTGCGCACCGAGAAGATTCAGGCTATCATTGATATGAAACACTGCAATTTGGTCAAGTCCTAAAACCTCATCGAATTTCTGGAAAACACCGTCATAATCATTAACAAGGTCGTATCCTGCATCGTTTACATGACAGGTATCAAAGCAGACACGCAGACGGTCTTTTTTGTGAACCCCATCATAGATCATTTTCAGTTCCTCAAAAGTGCGTCCAATCTCGCTCCCTTTGCCAGCCATTGTCTCAAGGGCAATGACTACATCATCATCATTAGCATCCAGAACCATGTTCAGGCCTTTTACTGCCTGTGCAATCCCGGCTTCCGTTCCTGCATCCAGCGCAGAACCCGGATGTAACACCAGAATTTTGCTTTGCATCGCTGCGGTACGCTTAATCTCTTTTTCCAAAAATCCCACCGCAAGTTCAAATGTTTCCGGCTTTACGGTGTTGGCAAGATTGATGATATACGGTGCATGCACGATGATCTCTTCAATCCCTGCCTTTTTCGCATACTCCCATCCGGCTTCAATATTCAGTTCTGAAATCTCTTTTCTCCTTGTATTCTGCGGTGCTCCGGTATAAAGCATTAAAATATTGGCGCCATAACTTTCCGCCTCCTTCACGGAAGCAAGAAACATTTCCTTTCCAGCCATTCCCACATGGGAACCAAGTTTTATCTGTGACATTTTTGTACTCCTTTTCATCTTTTACTTTACATAGGCGTTTGCGAAACTCTTCATAATCTTCTTTAAATTGTTCAAAATTAACAAAATTTTCGAAAACACGCTTTCGCTACGTGTCGCTGGTAACGGTACTAAGAAGCCAGTCACAACGATTGTTGTACCTGCCTTCAAGTACCGACCGCTCCCCAGTGTTTTCTCAAGCTTTTGTTAATTTTTCACAATTCAATTTAGGTTTCTATGAGTTTCGCAATTGTCTATTTTACTTTACACTGCGGATCAAAAACTTGATCTCCGCAAAATATTCCCGTAGCATATTGTTTGGAAGATAGAATTTCGTCGAATCTGCTGCAATTCCACATACATCAGAGAGCCCCTGTTTTTGGGCGATCTGTAAAGCACGGAACATATGAAAATCATTCGTGATGATTCCCACTTTTGCACCTTCTGGCAAAAATTTCCGGCTGTACCGCAGGTTTTCTTCGGTCGTCTTCGATTGATCTTCCAACAGGATCCGTTCTTTGTCAATTCCATTCTGCATCAGATACTGTGCCATTCCATACGCTTCGGAATAAGGTTCATTTTTCCCCTGACCGCCCGCTACAATACAGACTGTCTCCGGATTCTCATTCAGATATAAAATTGCCTCATCCAGCCGGTATTTCAATACCACACTCGGTTTATCTGCGTGTACCTGTGCACCCAGCACGATCACATAGTCCAGATTTTTTTCTCCTTGCGCATGCATCTGGTGAATCACCATTCCCTCGATCACAAGAAATGACAGGAAAAATACGCCGCACAATATCCCAAATATCCATCTGATCATCTGCGGTATTCTGTCCCATATTCCCATATGAAACAGTCCTGCCAGCACAAAGAGGATCACTGCAATGCCAATCCATACAATAAAAAATTTTGTTCCACCGGAGCCTGCAATCGCCACAGTCAACCCATAAACCAGACAAAGTAATCCCAAAATCAGACAGATGTTCATATATTTTCTCCTCATCCTTCCACCTTTCCTTCTTTTTTCTCATACAGTAAATAAAACTGTTTTTTATCCATAATGTTGAGTGTCACCGCCAAAACGATGGTTGCAACACCAAAAGCCCCCACTGCAAGCCACGCTCGGTCATATCCACTGTTATCAACGATTTTTCCGATCAGAATATTGCCCCAGGCAGAAAATGCACCGCTTACCGTATAAATGAACGAATTGACACGTCCCCAGTGCGTGGACGGCATCCGTCTGGTCATATACGGCTGGTTTCCCAGCGTATTAAACACTTCGCCAACTGTAAAAATAATCATCAGCACAAAATAAAGCGGCATGATTCCCTGTACAAACCGATACCCGGATAATCCTAAAATAATCAGGCTTTCTCCAATCAGAATTTTTCGGACATCTATTATTCTTCCTGTAAAAGTAGTTATAATTGGTGTTGCAATGATCACTACCAATGCGTTTGTGCTTGTCAGCATGCCAAAAATAGCAGCTCCTTTTGCTCCGTATAATGTTTCCATGTTCAGTGGCAGAAGATAATTAAACTGTGCATAGACCAGCCCTCCGAAACCTGCCACCAAAGCATAAATCAGGATTGGCCTGCGTTCCCATAAAATCTTAAATACATGCTCATTCTCCCGTTTTTCCTCGTACTCGCTCACTTTTTTCTTCTCTACCCGAAGCTGCTTTACAAATAAAATAATCAAAAGCGTGGAGGAAAATGTTGCAATTCCGGTAATTATAAATGCCAGTCCCAGATAGTTTTCAAATAAAAATCCGGCAATTGTCGGGGAAAGCACAAGTCCTAAATTCATTCCGAGATATTGCAGACTATACGCCTTTTCCCTGCTCTCGCTGTCACTCAGATCTGCAACCAGCGCATCATAGGATGGGCCTTCAATTGTTGCAAACACTCCGGCAAGGTAAAAAAGTGCAATGCTATATCCAGACAACGGCAGCAGACCGCAGATAATATAAGAAATAACTGTAACCATATCACAGCATACGATAATTTTTTTACGGTTCATCGTATCTGCCAGTTTTCCGCCAAGCAGCAGCATTGGAAACTGCAAAATGGACATTGCCATTGTGATGGTGGCAATCGTTGTCGCATTATATCCTAATTTATTTTTCAAAATCAAAGTGAGAAGCGGCCAGATCAGGGAACCCATACTGGTCACAACTCTGCCAAAGAACAGAATGTAAATCTCCTTGCTCAGATTTTTATATTGCTGTATAAATTTCATTTTCCAAACTCCATCCCATTTCTTTTGTAAATCCATTACTTTCTAAATTCCCAGAAAGCAACCGCACTCGCCGCCGCTACGTTTAAAGAATCCACTCCGTGGCTCATTGGGATTTTTACTGTATAGTCACAGTCTGCCATAGTCTCTGCAGCCAGACCATCTCCCTCAGTTCCTAAAATAATTGCAAGCTTTTCTTCTGCATGTAATTTTTCATCATCAATACGGACAGAATCATTCCGAAGAGCCATGGCAACCGTCTTAAATCCATACTCATGCAATAAGTCCATCCCACCCTGTGGCCAGGAGACATTTTTATTTTCAATGTAAGTCCACGGCACCTGAAATACAGTTCCCATGCTCACACGGATTGCCCTGCGGTAAAGGGGATCACTGCACGCAGACGTCAACAGCACCGCATCCATGTTTAATGCCGCCGCTGACCGGAAAATCGCTCCTACATTTGTTGGATTTACAACATTTTCCAACACTGCGATACGCCTTGCATTTTTACAGACTTCTTCTGCCGAAGGCATTGCAGGACGATGCATGGCACACAACATTCCCCTTGCAAGTTTATATCCTGTGATCTGTTCTAACACCTCAAGTTTTGCTGTGTAAACCGGTGTGTCTTGGCATTGTTTTACAATGTTTTTTCCGCTTGTATCCAAATCCTTTTGCTCCATTAATATAGAGATTGGTTCGCATCCAAAATCCAGCGCCCTCTCGATCACTTTCGGACTTTCTGCAATAAAAATCCCCGATGCCGGTTCATAATAATGCAGTAACTGCGCCTCATTTAAGCTTGTATACACTTGTAACTCCGGCAGAGTCAGATCTGCAATCTCTATTATGTTACCTGTATCTTGTGTTCTATCACTTTTTTTCATATCTATTATCGCTTTCAATTCTGTTGTTTGTTATGTTCTGAGGGAATGATTATGGGTTACAGTTTTTACATGGATCATATCCATATGCAATCGCTTCCTCTCTTGTTCCTGTAAATTCCGCATAACTTTCCGGTTTGATTTTCTCTACACTGTAACAACCCGGCTTATGGAATTTATGTGTGTTCGTGTTCAGTACATATGTCTGCGTTTCTTCGGACTGTGAAGTTTCTTCCTGCGCACTGGTATCATTTACAATTGTTCCGTCCGCAGAGCTTTCTCCTGTCGCATAATCAATTGACACACCCGGCTGCACATTATATGCAAAAACGCAGAATAAAACGCCTTCTCCGTTGTCTTCAACCGATTTTCCCTCCATCAGCACGCCTGCCGCCAGAAGGTTATCACCCTCAAAAACCGGCGTCACACGATACATAACGTGTTGATCTGTCTCTTTCACATAGTCCGCTACCATATTTTCAAATGGAAGCATTCCTTCTATGTTCAAATATCTGGTTCCGGTAATAAGATTTTTTTCATTTGCATTTTCTCCTGTAAGCTGATATCCGATCAGATGACAACGGTTATACAAATATTTTCCATCGACAAAATCATATTTCACAGTATGCCAGCCGGTCGGCTTTACCGCACCAATATTCCCACGCTCCTCCGCCGGCATCAGATCCTGTCCCACGCTTGCCACACAGACCGTGCATCTTCCAAGCGGATCCAATTCTCCATACGTCTCATAGGAAGCACTGCTCAACTCTTCCTCTGTAAAAAAAGGAACGTTATCATTGACTGCAACATATGCCTTTCCATCATATGCCGGAACGGCTGCAAAATCAAATGTTTCCTCGATTGTCGTTGCATTTTCCTGTGTACTCTGTGCTGATTCTGTCGTTCCACATCCAGAAGCAAACTGCATCGTCAATGCGAGACAAATCACCATCGCCAGTGCTCTCATATTATTTTTCCATTTTAAAATTTCTCTGTTCTTCCTCATTGCCTTACTCTTACAAAACACTTTTCGTTCTGCTTTTTCTCCTTCTACTCTCTGCAATAAATTTCTTTTGTAATTTTTTCATGTGAAAAACCGAGAAACTCTTCCGTTTCTGTCAGTTTCCATTCAACTCCTATCTCAACAGAAACATCTGCTGGATATACTCTGTTCCAGCGATAGATTATGAACTGCTCAATCCGTTTGTCACCTGTATCCAATGTTTCCAATTCCTGAAAAACATATTCTCCTTCTTTCGCTTCCTCTTTTGGATTTTCACTGATTTCTAAATTCGAAACAGCTTGAAACAGCTTCCGGCTGTAATCAGTTATCCAAAGTTTCTTTTCTCCAACTGTTTTGCTGATATCTTCCGCTACGATGCGGTCCTGCGACTGTCTTCTGTGGTTGAAGGCAAGTCCGTTATTGTCGTCTAAGCATATAATAATGTACATGCGGTGCTCCTTGCATTTGTTTAATACTCAAGTTCTATCATATCGTTTTTTTGTTCTTTTGCCAATAAAATTATATTTTTTCCACTGCTTGGTACGTTCCACGTGACCGATACTGAATAAAAATAGCACCTGACAGATTTTTATTTCCGTCAGATGCTATATGAACACTACACTTTTATTTAATTACACTGATTTCTTTTCTTTCTTTTAAAACATTTGCTAATTTATAATAAACTGTCATTATAGTTTATCATCTCAATATTATATTCTCCATTTTAACAGAAAAGGAACTGCCTTACGACAATTCCAATTCATTAATTAAAATAAATCACTATGCGTTCCAGTTCTAGTAAGATATAAAATTAATTCGTCTTCTATATACTTATATACTAACAACCAATCTGGTAATATGTGACATTCTCTATATCCTTCCCAGTTTCCATGCAAATCTTGATCCTTATTTTTCTCTTCTAGCTTTTCTCCATTAGCAAGTTTTTTGATAATCTGATTAATTAACTCAATGTCATAACCTCTGCTTTTGCATAATTTTAAATCTTTTTCAAACTTTGTTGTCGGTTGTACTTCATATTTCATCCAAGAATATCCTCCATCATTTTATCAACGTCATCATACGTTTTTCTCACTTCTGGATGATTAATTAAATACTCCGTTTCTGCCATTGCTTTTAAGGTTTCAATATTAGGTGTTTCATTCATATCTGGCTTAAATGGCAACGCTTGTTCTCTTACCGCCTGTTTTGCAGCCATTGTAAAGAAAGTTGTCATATCAAGACCTAAATTAGACATAAGTTCCTGTAATTGAGCCTTTAAAGTTTCATCAATTCTCATCGTTACATTCGTATTTGCCATATATATCACCTTCCTTTAATTATATTATAGTTCCCATTTTATCCGTTGTCAATACAATGTTATAACATCGCACATATAAATCTATTATTTACTTATTTCCATTTTACACAATATCACCCAACAACTCAATTACTTCGTCAAGTTTCTCACTCGCTTCTTCCATATTATCAATTGCATCTTCAGAACACATTCCTCTATAGCTGTTCTGTAATCCTTCTGGCATATTATCAAATGCGTCCTGTTCTTCGCTTAATATAGAAGATAACTCAATGTTACGGTAAAGGTATTCAAATCCACAGAAACCGCATATATGGATCTAGGGACAGTGCTTTAAAAGCTATCGGTAAGCAATTAGAAAATAAAATTGTTCCAAACAAGGATAAGTTAAAATGGAACGCACAAATGTTATAAAAGTTATAGGGTATACACCAATCTTAATTGAACTGTGTATACCCTATTTTTTTACTATTTTGCAAAAGTTCTTTGCAGTTGAATTATTTTCCCACAATCTCATCCGTATTAATGAACTGGAACGGTGTCGTCTGATACACGTAATAGTTCAGCCAGTTTGAATAGAGAATGTTTCCATGTGATCTCCACTGCAGTCTCGGTTTCTGTGTGTCATCATCATTCGGATAATAATTGACAGGCATTTTGATGTCCAGACCTTTATCCTTATCACGTTTGTACTCCTTGTCGAGGGTAACCCGGTCATATTCCGGATGTCCCATCACAAAAATTTTACGTCCCTCATCTGCAATGGCAAGGAACACGCCGGCTTCCTCTGATTCTGCTAAAATCGTCAGTTCCTTCACGGCACGGATATCCTCTGCACGCACTTCAGTATGTCTCGAATGCGGTGCCATAAAATAGTCATCAAAGCCTCGGACAAGCGGTACTTTACGGTTCATCACATGATGCTCATACACACCGAATTTTTTCTCCGGAAGCAGATATTTCTTCAAACCGTAATGATAATAGAGCCCTGCCTGCGCGCCCCAGCAGAGATGTAAGGTAGACGTGGCATGTGTCTTGCTCCACTCAAAGATCTCACACATTTCCTTCCAGTAATCCACCTCTTCATATTCCATCTGTTCCACCGGTGCTCCGGTAATGATCAGACCATCAAAATAACGATTTTTAATGTCTGCAAAAGTCTCATAAAACTTATTCAGATGACTCATTGATGTGTTTTTTGACTCATGGGAAGACACTGCTACAAACGTCACATCTACCTGTAACGGTGTGTTTGAAAGCGAGCGTAAAAGCTGAAGCTCCGTATCTTCCTTTAACGGCATCAGGTTTAAGATTGCAATATTGATTGCTCTGATATCCTGATGTGTCGCACGATTTTCGTCCATAACAAATATATTTTCCTTTTCCAATATTTCCTTTGCCGGCAAATCACTCTGTGTCTTAATTGGCATATCTTCTTACAAACCCTTCCTCGCGATCAGAATCGCTCTCCTATTTTCGACAGTATGTCCTGCTACATCTTCCAGTACAGTGAAAACTAAATTCCAAGCATTTCTTTCAACTGTTCTTCTGAAATAACAGGAATTCCAAGTTCCTGTGCTTTGGTCAGCTTGCTTCCTGCATTTTCTCCCGCAAGCACGTAATCTGTTTTTTTTGAGACAGAACCAGAAGCCTTTCCACCATATTTTTCGATCAGTTCAGACGCTTCTTTTCGTCCTAATGTCGGCAGTGTTCCTGTTACTACAACCGTCTTTCCTGTCAGAACAGATTCCACCGTTTCTGTCTCTTCCGCCTGCATATTCACTCCATACTCTTTCAAGCGGTCTAAAATTTCAATATTTTTTTCATCTGTAAAGAAATTCCGGATACAAAGCGCACTCACTTCTCCGATATCGTTGACCTCTGTGAGCTGCTCAACGGAAGCTTCCTTTAAATGATCCATATCTTTAAAATACTTCATGATTGCTTTTGCAGCTGCCTTTCCCACGTTTGGAATCCCAAGTCCGGTGAGAAGCTTATAGGCATCGTTCTCTTTTGATTTCTCGATTGCATCCAAAAGCTTATCCGTATTTTTTTCTTTTCCGATAATTCCCTGATCGATCAATTCATCACGATGTGTCTTTAGTACAAAAACATCAGCGACATTATTAATATACCCTAAACGGACAAGTTCTTCAATATAAACCGTACCAAAACCTTTGATGTCCATTGCGTCACGCCCTACAAAGTTGATAATATGGCGTTCTAACTGTGCCGGACAGTTTGGTGATGTACATTTAATATCCGCAGTGTCTTTCTCCCTCTCTGTCTTTGCACCGCAAACAGGGCAGACATCCGGGATCACAAACCGTTTCCAGTCAGAAGGTCTTTTCTCTTTCTTCACTTCCTTGATCTTCGGAATGATCTCCCCCGACTTATAAACTACAATTGTATCTCCAATTCCGATATCCAGATCATCAATAAAATCCTGATTGTGCAAAGTTGCCCTGGAAACAGAAGTTCCGCAGAGGCGCACCGGCTCAAACACAGCTGTCGGTGTGATTCTTCCGGTTCTTCCTACCGAAAGTTCAATATTTAATAGTCTGGACTCTTTCTCCTCCGGTGGATATTTGTATGCGATTGCCCAGCGCGGTACTTTGGATGTTTCTCCCAACTGCTCACGGTCAGAAAAACGATTGATCTTCACCACAGCGCCGTCAATATCATATGCCAGATTTCCGCGGTTTTCACCAATTGCCGTGATCGCATCCCACACTTCCTCTGCGGTCTTGCAGACTTTGTAATCGTCTATGACATGGATCCCCTGCTTTTTCAAAAATTCATATCCTTCGGTATGAGTTGCAAACTCCATGCCACGCACCTGCTGGATATTGAAAATAAACATGGAAAGATCCCGCTCTTTCGTCACCTTGCTGTCTAACTGGCGGAGTGTTCCCGCTGCACAGTTTCTTGGATTGGCAAACACTTTTTTTCCAAGAAGCTCCTGTGTCTCATTTACCTTTTCAAATGCAGCGTTTTTCATGTATACTTCACCGCGGATCTCCAGATACTCCGGTTTGTCCTTTAACTTTTGTTTTACGTCTTTGATCACTTTCGCATTCGCGGTGACATCCTCACCGAAATTAATTCCATCCCCTCTGGTTTCCGCCAGTATTAATTCTCCGTTCTCATAACGCAGTGACATGGAAAGTCCGTCAATTTTATACTCCACAACAAATTCCGGATGATCTAACTGTTTCTGCATTTCCTCCACGAAGTTAAATACTTCCTCTTTGGAAAAAACATCCTGAAGACTTAACATCGGAACATTGTGGCGCACAAGCACACCCGCTTCTCTTTTTGCTGTTCCACCAACACGCTGTGTCGGAGAATCCGGCGTGACAAGCTCCGGGTGCTCTTTTTCCAGACCCTTCAGCTCCTGCATCATCATGTCGTATTCATAATCTGAAATCTCAGGACTGTCCTGATTATAATAGCGGTCAATATGATATTCGAGTGTTTTCTTTAACTCGGCAATTCTCTCTTCTGCTGACATTTTCTTCATCCATTTCTACTTTTTTGATTTTTCTTTCATACGCTCACTTTTGGAATATTTCTTCGGGATGACCGTCTCATTGGAGGAATCTTTAATTAATGATAAAAGCTGTCTGTACTCCTCCGGTGTAACATCCCTGTATGTTCCAACCGGCAGGTCTCCAAGTTCAATATTCATGATTCTTGTACGAACAAGTTTCTCCACACGATAACCGAAATATTCACACATCCGTCTGATCTGGCGGTTTAGTCCCTGTGTCAAAATAATCTTAAACTGTTTCTTTCCAATCTGTTTTACATGACATTTTCTGGTCATTGTATTCAGTTCAGCAAGCGGCACTCCGTTTGCCAGACCATGGATAAAACTCTCGGTGACTGGTCTGTTGACTGTAACAATATACTCTTTTTCATGCATATTCCCGGAGCGCATCATTTTATTGACAATATCACCGTTATTCGTCAGTAACAGCAGCCCTTCTGAATCTTTATCCAGACGTCCGACCGGATAGATGCGCTTCGGGTAATTAATATAATCGATCACATTATTTTTTTCGCGCTTTTCTGCGGTACAGACAATGCCAACCGGTTTGTGGAACGCAATTAAGATCATTTCCTCTTCTTTTGAAACTTTCTTTCCCTGAAACAAAACCGTCTGTCCTGGCAGCACTCTTGCGCCTGTTTCCGCAACTTTTCCATCAATGGTAATATTTCCTAGTTCTACCTGACGGTCTGCCTCGCGTCTGGAACATACCCCTGCTTCGCTCAAAAATTTATTGATACGGATTCCGTTTTCTTCCATACTTTTCCTTTTCCTGTCATTATTCCATATGATTCTATTTTGTACAGCTTCAAATAACTACAAAAACGGAGACTTCAATTTGCTGGAAGCCTCCGTAGCATTCTGTTACTTTTTTATTTTAATAAATCGGTCTTGACATAACCTGTCTTATTCTTCCAGGTTACTTTTGTCCAGCCTTCTGCATAACTCATCACAACCGTTACCTTCTCTCCGGCATAGGCAACTCCGACTTTGTCTGCTGTCTCGCTCATGGAAGACCGGATGTTCGTTGTGTTGGAGAGCATGATCGTTGTGCCCTCTGTCAATGCTTCTGATGCCGCTGTCTCAGAAGCATTCTCCGGTGCTGCTGCTGATAAAAATTCACTCTTAATATAACCTGTTGTACCGTTGTAATCGACAATACTCCAGTCTCCTTCTGTACCGGTTCTGGTAAGTGCCGTTCCTTTTTCAACAGAGCCAAGCTTGTCTGCTGAGGTATCTGCACCTGACCGGACATTTACTTTGTCTGTTGTGTATACAGTTTCTGTTGCAGGTTCTGCAGGTGTTTCTTCTGCAGGTGTTTCTTCCGCCGGAGTTTCCTCAGCAGGAGTCTCTGTTGCAGGAACCTCTTCCGTTGCAGGCACTTCTTCTGTACTCTCTGTTGCGTCTGCCACAATAGTATTACGCCACTCGGTGATCGCATTTGGAATAGTCGTTGCACAGAGATTCAACAGGTTCTCGTCTGTTGACAATGCAGCTTCGTATTTCTGCTGGATATCATTCTGTAATTCAATGACATCATCGCTGTTGTAGAAGTTCGTGATAAGGTTGCGGATGCTTGTATCCAACGCACTCTCCTGTCTGGACAGGTTGTACTCACTGTAAAGATTATCAATGTAAAGACTTCCATCGTCATTTGTTCTGACATAGAAGAAATAAAGCCCCGGTGCAGGTGTTTCCACTCCCATAAACTTCACATTCAGGCTGACATTTACCATATAAGAATTGCTGTCAAGCCCGGACTTTGTATAGCAGTTAATGTCCTGATACTGCTCAATGTACTGACTGATCAGTGTGATATAACTCTGCTCATTCTGTGTGATCGGTGTTGCCAGTGTCTGTAATGTGACAAGATCTCCGGATGCATAAGCAGTAAAGTAGCTGTTGATCAGCTCATTGACTGCCGGAACTGCATTTTCCTCATATGCTTCTTCTGTCACAACCGTCTCAGTAACCGCCACATTATTATCGTCTGCGTTTCCGATTCCATTTCCCGTGAATTTCACTAAAATAAGTAAAAGCACAACAAACAGTGCTCCTGCCACGAAATATCTGGCATTCTTTTTTACAAATTCTACCATTTTCTGAATATCTATGTTATTTGATTTATTATCCTGATTCGTTGAAGCCATTTTTACCAAACCTTTCTGTCACAGACCCGAATTTTGTCTGCGGTATCTATTATGAAAAATGTAATTGTTTCCTATCTGCAATTACAAAAAATTAATCTAACAAACATATTACATAATAGCATTATCTCTGTTTATTGTCAACGAATGGCAGGCTTTTCCAATTCTTAATATTTTATTTCAGAGCAAAAAAAAGATGCCACTACTGACATCTTTTTACTGCGCCTGGCGGGAATCGAACCCGCAGCGTCGGAGTCGGAGTCCGATGTTTTATCCATTAAACTACAGCCGCATATATTCTTTTATCTGTTTCACATACAGCCTATTTATCATAGCAGATAAAAGCGTAAATTTCAAGAGATTTTTATGCATTCAAATCTTTTAATATCTCAGTTTCCAGCTCCTCTTTCTGCTCCGCTGAAATTGGCAGAATAAAAACACCGACTTTTACTGCTGTCTCGCTAACACTCTGCTCTATCAAAAAGCGCCTGTCCTCCTCTGTGACCTGTCCGCTCATGTATGCACGTATCACTGCATTCAATCTCGTAAATAAAGTGATAAGTTCCCGAAAACGGTTTTCTTTTCTCAGATAGCAATGCCCCGTCCGTTGTAATTCCTGATCCATGGTTGCAATGATCTGCATGGAAAGTTTCAGCTCGCCTGTGATGTCGGATGCCTCCATCAGAACATCCGGCCGCTTTTTTAACATTTCCGCAAAATACGTTTTTGCACCAAAAACATCCATAGAAAAGAAGTAACTCGCAAGCTGTTCTTTCATCTCGCGTGTCTCTGCCTTTTCTCCTAACATGCCCACTTTGCACTCATAAACCTTCAGATGATTTACGCGCACCCACACAAGCAGCAGGAACTCAGAAATAAATCCAAACACCCGTTTGTGATAATCGTCCTCTCCATTTTCCAGACAGATCCGCTTCTGCACCTCAAAAAAAATGTGAAACAGCCATTCACAGTATGTATCAAACCATTTTTTCGACGTGACGATCATATTGCCAAAATACGTTTCCGTTCCGTTCACGAGCTGTACAAATGTATCGTAATATTCCGGGTAGAGTTCTTTTATCACCTCTCCTGTCATATCGAGAGCATGAATATTATGATTTGTCGCAAAACCATAATGATAGGAGTTGTTCAGCACCACCCTTTTGGTCGTGATCAGATCATAGTCCTTTAAAAGTTCCAGATACTCCGCCTCTGTAAAAATTTTCTCCTGCTCATTCAAAAGATACCTTCTGTAGTGACAGGTTCCTACATATTTATATGTGTGTACATTTTTCCATATCCAATACAATCCGGTCAGTTCACTGTAATAACAGTTTTCCGCAGAAATGTTGTCTCCCGTGTTGTCACAGAGGTAACCAAGATCCTCTTTTTCCTCCCTGCCCACCTGAAGCGGCTGGTACATTTTATCTTGTGGTACTTCAAATTTTTTATGTGTCAGTGCAAAAATTTTTATCTTCATGTGAAACACCTGTCTTTAAAGCATGTTATCGAAAACTTCCGACACTCATTTTACACCATGTTCGGTTTTTATCATAGTGTTTAATTCTTTTAAAAGCGTGGCTGATTTTTTTAACTGCTCCTGTTCCTCCTCATCGAGTTCGATCGGCACAACTGCCTCCACACCATCTTTTCCGACGATTGCAGGCATACTGATGACCACATCTTCCATACCATAAATTCCGTGCATCATGGAAGACACTGGGAGAATGGACTGCTCGTTTCTTATGATACACTCGCAGATTCTTTTTACCGCCATCGCAATTCCGTAGTAAGTTGCCTGTTTTCTCTGAATGATCTCATAGGCACTGTTTTTCACTTCCTCATAAATTTTATCCTCGGATTCCTCGTGAAAATAATGTCCGCGCATCTCACAGAACGCATCGAGCCGCACACCGGAAACGTTTGCATTTGACCAAGCTGCCAGCTCGCTGTCCCCGTGTTCACCGATGATAAACGCATGCACACTGCGGTTGTCGACCTTCAAATGTTCCCCGATCAGATATTTTAATCTTGCCGTGTCAAGCACCGTTCCAGAACCAAGCACTCTGTTCTCCGGGAAACCGGACAGTTTTAACGCTGTGTAAGTGAGAATATCCACCGGATTTGAAACGATAAGAAGCATGCCCTCGCAGTTTCGCTTTGCGATTTCCGGGATGATTGTTTTATAAATTTCCACATTTTTGTGGATGAGATCAAGCCTCGTCTCGTCCGGCTTCTGATTTGCCCCCGCCGTAATGATAATGATTGCCGCATCGACAATGTCATCGTAAGTTCCGGCATACAGCCGGATCGGCCTTGCAAACGGAAGTCCATGTGCAATATCCATCGCCTCACCTTCCGCTTTTTCCCTGTTTACATCGATCATTACCATCTCGGAAAAAATGCCGCTCTGCATTAATGCAAACGCAGAGGACGAACCTACAAATCCACAGCCGATCATGGCGGCTTTTCGAATATTTACCATAATAAAATCACCTTATCGTTGTTTATAATGTTTACGATAATTTTTGAGAGGTAAATCTACGCACTGAAATATGAGGGAATGCAATCAAACTTTCGGAGACACGCTCCCGCTACGTGTCGCTCGCAGCGGTACTAAGAACTCACATCCTGCATTTTATTTCTGATAAATCAGAATAAAACGCAGAATCTGACTTCTAAGAACCGGCGGCTCCACAGTGTCTCCTTCTCTTTTGATTGCATTCCCTCATATCATATACATATTGAAACCTCTCAAAAATCATCTTATTCGCTACTATCATGCCCGATTCGGTGAATTTTATGTGTCACAACACACAGGTTTGGTATGGGTTATGACATTCGAACATATATTCGTTTTTAGTTTACAGATTTCCTCAAGTTTGCTATAATTGATGTAATGTAAAACTCGAAACTCGTACATAATGTAGAACGCGTTTCGCACAAACCATTATGATACCAGGAGGAATCTGTATGCACTCTCTCATTTTTCATGTCGATGTGAACTCTGCCTTTTTGAGCTGGGAATCGGCGAAACGCCTGCGTGATAACCCGGATGCACTAGATTTAAGAACCATCAACGCCGTAATCGGCGGCGATGAAAAGATGCGCCACGGAGTGGTCCTTGCAAAATCTCCTTCTGCGAAGAAATACGGCATTATGACCGGCGAACCATTATCCCATGCCAGACAAAAATGCCCGGAACTTGTCGTTGTTCCGCCGGATCATGAACTGTACGCTGCTTCCTCCCGAAAGTTTATCGGCATTCTGGAAGAGGTTGCCCCGGTGATCGAACAGTGCAGCATTGATGAGGCATTCTGCGACATGACCGGAACGGAAAAACTCTACGGTGATCCCGTTGTTTTCGCAACAAAATTAAAAGACCGGATTTATAAGGAGCTTGGCTTTACCGTCAATATCGGTATCTCGACAAATAAACTTTTAGCAAAGATGGCATCTGATTTTGAGAAGCCAAACCGTGTGCATACTCTTTTCCCGGAAGAGATGGCAGAAAAGTTCTGGCCACTCCCGGTGGAATCGTTATACGGCTGTGGAAAAACCACTGCAAAAAGACTGCGCTCTCTTGGAATCACAACCATCGGCGCACTTGCAAAAGCTGACCGCCAGATGTTACTCTCCAATTTTAAATCCCAGGGCGATTATCTGTGGGAATCCGCCAATGGTATCTCCTCCTCTGCCGTGACTGCAGAATCTCCTGCCAACAAAGGGTACGGCAACTCTGTCACACTGCCTTACGATGTCACAGATACAGAAAACGCGCACCACATTCTGTTATCTCTCTGTGAGACTGTGGGTGCGCGCATCCGTTATGATAAAGCCTACATCAGTGTGGTACAGGTTCAGATTGTGGACAATGAATTTCATCACCGCTGCAGGCAGTTATCCCTGCCTTCTGCCACTAACGTGACCGAAAAGATTTATGAGGCAGCCTGCAATGCATTTGACCAGGGCTGGGATCACGCTCCCATCCGGCTGCTCGGTGTCTCTACGAGCAAAGCAACCGACGAAAGCTATGAGCAGTATAATCTTTTCGATCAGGATAAGTTTGAGCGGTTGTCCAAATTAAATTCTGCTATCGATAAAATCCGTGATAAGTATGGGGATGATGCAATCGTGCGTGCCTGTTTTGCGGATACGCACAAAAATTAAGCTACAACATCCTCAAACTGGGAATTATAAAGGTTCGCATAGAAACCTCCTGCTGCGAGAAGTTCCTCATGTCTTCCCTGCTCAATGATATCTCCATCCTTCATGACAAGAATCAAATCTGCGTCACGGATCGTGGAAAGTCTGTGTGCAATGACAAAGCTGGTTCTTCCCTTCATCAGGTTATCCATTGCCTTCTGGATCTCAATCTCGGTTCTTGTATCTACCGAAGAAGTTGCCTCATCTAAAATCAGGATCTTATTGTCTGCAAGGATTGCTCGCGCAATGGTCAGAAGCTGTTTCTGTCCCTGCGATACATTGCTTGCATCCTCGTTTAATTCCATCTGGTAACCACCCGGCAGCGTCTTGATGAAATGATCTGCTCTCGCTGCCTTCGCTGCCGCGATCACTTCCTCATCCGTTGCATCCAGCCGGCCGTACCGGATATTTTCCATGATTGTTCCCTTGAACAGCCAGGTATCCTGCAATACCATTCCGAATGCATCACGCAGTTCCCTGCGGTTGAAATCCTTGATATTATGTCCATCAAGACAGATTGCTCCGCTGTTTACATCATAGAAACGCATAAGCAGTTTTACCATCGTCGTTTTTCCGGCTCCGGTTGGTCCTACGATTGCGATTTTCTGTCCCGGTTTTACGCTGGCACTGAAATCATTGATGATGATCTGCTCTGGATTGTATCCAAAATGGACATGATCAAATGTCACTGCACCTGTAATTTTCGAAACATCCGCCGGATGTTCTACAATCTGCTCTTCTTCCTCTTCCTCCAAAAACTCAAATACACGCTCGGATGCTGCAGACATAGACTGTACCTGATTGATCACCTGCGCGATCTGCTGGATCGGCTGTGTGAAGTTTTTCACATACTGGATGAACGCCTGGATATCACCGATTGTGATCGTGCCACGGATTGCAAGCAGTCCACCTGTCAGGGCAACACAGGCATAACCTAAGTTTCCGACAAACATCATGATTGGCTGCATCATACCGGACAAAAACTGTGATTTCCATGCGGAATCATAGAGAATATCATTCGTTTTCTCAAACTCTTCAATCGTATCTTTCTCGCGGTTAAATGCCTTGATGACAAGGTGACCACCGTATACCTCTTCCACCTGTCCATTGATGTGTCCTAAATACTCCTGCTGCGCACGGAAATATTTCTGCGATTTTTTTGTCACAAATCCAATCAGTCCCATGGAGATTGGTAAGATCACAAGTGCAATAAGTGTCATAAGCGGTGAAATACTGAGCATCATCACAAGCACGCCGATCAGTGTTGCAACGGATGTAATGATCGTGGTAATACTCTGGTTCAGTCCCTGTCCCAACGTATCTACATCGTTGGTGATACGGGACAATACCTCGCCGTAAGTACGGCTCTCGAAGTATTTCATCGGCATGCGGTTGATTTTTTCTGAGATTTCTTTTCTGAGCTGGTAGCACACTTTCTGTGTGATCCCGGTCATGATCCATCCCTGGATAAAGTTGAAAACCGCACTGCACAGATACAGACCAAGCACAAACAAAAGAATGCTTCCAATCTTTCCAAAATCAATGCTTCCGGTTCCCTGAATTTTCGCCATCAGACCTTCCGATAATGCAGTGGTCGCTTTTCCTAAAATTTTCGGTCCTGCAACATTAAATATGGTAGAACATGCTGCAAAAAACATGACAACAAAAATTGCAGCTTTGTATTTTCCGATATAGCTCATCAGCTTTTTGATGGATTTTTTGAAGTCCTTCGGTTTCTCGCCCGGCTGCATGCCATGTCCCATCGGTCCTCTTCTCCGTGGCTGATGTGTTTTAACTTCCTGTTCTCTACTCATTCAAAGCCACCTCACTTTCCTCAAGTCCAAGTTCTTTCGCGGATAACTGTGATTTTGCAATCTGCCGGTAAACTTCGCATGATTTTAACAGTTCTTCATGTGTACCCTTGCCGACAATTTTTCCGTCATCGAGCACTAAAATCTGCTCTGCATGTAAAATGGTACTGATACGCTGTGCCACGATGATCACAGTACTGTCTTTTACATTCTCAGCAAGCGCTTTTCGCAGTGCCGCGTCTGTCTTTAAATCGAGCGCCGAGAAACTGTCATCGAAAATAAAGATTTTCGGATCTTTTGCAATCGCCCTTGCAATCGCAAGACGCTGTTTCTGTCCACCGGAAACATTGCTTCCGCCCTGCGCGATTGCACTCTCATACTTGTCATCCTTCGCCTCGATAAACTCTGTTGCCTGTGCAATCTCTGCCGCTTTCTTAATCTCCTCGTCTGTCGCATCATCTTTTCCAAAACGAAGATTCGAAGCGATCGTTCCGGAGAATAAAACACCTTTCTGTGGAACGAAACCAATCTCATCACGAAGATCAGACATCGTAATGTTACGGATATCTTTTCCATCGAGTGTAATACTTCCGTCTGTCACATCATATAAACGTGGAATCAGATTGACCAGTGTGGATTTACCACAACCGGTACTTCCAATGATTGCGGTGGTCTGTCCCGGTTCCGCTGTAAAATCAATGTCATGAAGCACATCTTCCTCCGCACCCGGATATTTGAAATTCACATGGGAGAATTTCACAACTCCATTGTGTGTTGTCACTTTTTCCGGCTCTTTTGCGTCATGGATCGAGGATTCTGTCTGAATGACCTCATCAATACGGTCTGCTGCAACGGCTGCACGAGGAAGCATGATCGACATCATCGTGAGCATTAAGAATGACATAACGATCATCATCGAATAAGTGATAAACGCTGTCATTGCGCCGACCTGCATCGTTCCTGCATCAATTTTGTGGGCACCCACCCAAACGATACCAACGGAAAGAACATTCATGATCATCATCATTCCCGGCATCATAAAAGTCATGACACGGTTGGTAAACAGCATTGTTTTTGTCAGGTCTTTGTTTGCCACATCAAAACGTTCTTCCTCTTTTTTCTCCCTGCCGAAAGCACGGATGACCGAAAGACCGGTCAGAATCTCTCTGGATACCAGATTGATATTATCCACCAGCTTCTGCATCAACTGGAACTTTGGCATGGCAACTGCCATCAGCACCATCACATAACCAAGGATCACAAGGATCGCAAGGACAATGATCCATCCCATTCCGGCTCCGGTCTGCACGACTTTTAACACACCGCCAATGCCTAAGATCGGTGCATACGCTACCATACGAAGCAGCATAACCGAAACCATCTGGATCTGCTGGATATCATTCGTGCTTCTTGTAATCAGGGAAGCTGTGGAAAATTTATCCATCTCCGCATTAGAAAATCCAACAACCTGTTTAAATACTTTCTCTCTTAATGTTCTTCCGATGCCTGCACCGACACGGGAGGCAAAGAAGCCCACTAAAACCGTCACGATTCCGATCATCAGCGCCATGCCGACCATTTTCAGTCCGGCTGTGACAAGATAACTTTTCTGAATCTTTTCCACGTCAATTCCTGCCGCTTTATCGCAGGATACCGCATAGGCTGCGCCCATGGATTTCACAAGGGAACTTCCCATTGTATCAATGGTCTCTTCCATGCTGTCTCTCATGGAAAGTAAGGTGTCTTTTTCCAGAGTACCGGCATCTGCCCCGGTCGGTTTTGCAACATGCTCTTTTACTGCAGAGTCTTCCATCGCACTCATCTGATAATTCATAATGAGCGGAACTGCCAGTGTGTCATCGATCTCGTTTAATTCTGATCTGGATGTCACCTGCAGCCGGTAAATATCACCGTCTTTCTCATAGATACTCTCCCAGAGATCTGCCTCCTCATCCGTCATGAATAACTCTGCCGTTTCAAACTCATCCGCAGTCAATGCCTCCGGCACTACATGTTCCACACCATAGTTCTGGATACCAACATCAATGATATCCGATGTGTAAGACGGTAGTGACAGATCACACCATGCCTGCACAAAGAGTAACGCAATGATAATCACAATTGATTTCCAATATGGAATCATATTTTTAAAAATCTTACTCATGTTCCCTTTCCTTTCTTCTGCCTTGCCCTTTTCTAGCTTCAATCTCTTTTTCCGCAATATGATAAATGTTATCCAAATAAGAAATCAGGTGTTTCATATCTGCCTCATCCACCTGTGACATCACAGATTTGCCGAAGTCCGCCATGATCTGCCTTGCTTCCTCTGTCAGACGTTCTCCCTCTGCAGTCAGTTCCACATACGTATTCCGTCTGTCATTTTTATTGATATTCCGCTCCACATATCCGCGCTCTTCTAACCCTTTTAAAGTTCTGGAAATCGCGGATGGAAGCATTTTCGCTCTGGATGCAAGTTCCGAAATGGTAATCTTTCCATTCTCCCCTTTATCCATAATCGTACACATTACGAAAAAATCTGTCCTGTTGATCATCGGAAACATCTCCGCAAATTTCAGCTTGCGGAACTGATTCATCGCGCGGAACAGTTCTTCATATAATTTATCCATAATTCACTCACCACCTGCTATTATTTAACATTGTTATATATTGCATGTGTCAAATAATAACACCGGCAAATATCTATGTCAAGAAATTTGCCGGTGTTTCCATTTATTTTCTCTTTTGTTTATACTTATTTAATAATTTTATGCATTTTCTCCAAAATATCAGCCACCTCATGCATCTCCATCTGACCTGGTGCACTCGCCTTTTTGTGTGCCGCAAAAGTGACCGCTGCGCCAAAACTCTCGCCGCACAGCCTGCTGATCATTCCCATCTTTCCCATGGACATTGTGATGACCGGCGTGTCCGGATTCTCTTCCTTAAACTCATTCGTCACAGATAAAAGTTTTAAAACATCCTCCATATTCTGTGGCATAACTGCAAGTTTTACAATATCTGCACCTCCTGCACACATCTGTTCTAACAGCATCTTCATAACTTCTCTGTCCGGCGTCTCATAAAAATCATGGTGGGAGGCAATGACTTTCAAGCCCTGCTTATGAAGCTTTCTGATTTTTCTTGCCGGATGCTCCTCCTCAAAAAATTCCAGATCAAGCAGATCCACGCATCCTGACTCTGCCGCAAGATCATGAAGGTCATTCAGTTCATCCGGTGCGAGTTCTCCCATGCCGCCCTGCTTTTTGGTTCGGAATGTATATAAGAAGATCTTCTCTTTCATGCACTCTGCCGCAGCCGCAAACACTTCGCGCACTGCGTTGTAATTCTTATAATCCACGAAAGTATCTATACGCCATTCCACTATATCTGCTTCACTTTTTGCAAGTGTCCGTAATTCGTCTATGATCTCTTCTTTATTGCTTTCCATAACCGGAACGCATAAAAGTGGTTTTCCTGTTCCAATTGTTTTTCCTTTAATCTCCATATGCCTGTCCTGCTCCTTTTTTATCCATCCTAAACCGGATTTGCGAAACTCTGCCTGATTTATGTTCCACGATCATTTCTATTTTAAAACACCAGACTCTAATATTCAATGCATGCAATATAAATAGTATTCATGGAGACTATAAAAAATTGGAACATCTGTGAATTTGACAATTTATTCACAATCTATTAGAATGACTGTTAATATAACCTATTAAAGGAGAATTTCACATGAGTTTCACATTTTTAAACGAATTACCTTCTCCTGCCCAGATCCAAGAAAGATATCCTCTGTCAGAGAAATTGCAGGAGTTAAAAAAACAGCGTGATGCAGAGATCAGCAATGTGATCAAAGGTCTTGACAACCGTTTTCTTGTCATCATCGGACCGTGTTCTGCAGACAACGAAGATTCTGTATGCGATTATGTCAGCCGTCTCACTTCCATCCAGGAAGATGTGAAGGACAAGCTGATCATCATCCCGCGTGTGTATACAAATAAACCACGTACCACCGGCGAAGGCTACAAGGGAATCGCTTCCCAGCCTGACCCTGAAAAAGCACCGGATATGGTGGAAGGTCTGATCGCCATGCGCAAAATGCACATCCGTGCAATTGAAGAAAGCGGTCTCACCTGTGCAGACGAAATGCTTTACCCGGAAAACTGGGGATATGTAGAAGACCTGCTCTCCTACGTTGCGATCGGTGCACGTTCGGTTGAAGACCAACAGCACCGTCTTACCGTCAGCGGTTTTGATGTTGCATCCGGGATGAAAAATCCAACCAGCGGTGACTTTGCCGTTATGCTCAACTCCGTTTATGCTGCCCAACATCCACACCATTTTGTTTACCGTGGCTATGAAGTGGAGACAACCGGAAATCCATTAACCCACGTTGTACTCCGCGGTGCCGTCAGCAAACACGGCAACAGCACGCAGAACTATCACTATGAGGATCTGATCCGTCTCTGCGATATGTATGCCAAAATGGATCTTGTGAACCCGGCTGCCATTATTGATGCAAACCACTCCAATTCCGGCAAACAGTTCAAAGAACAGATCCGTATTGTCAAGGAAGTCATGCATAACCGTCAGTTATCGCAAGACATCCATAACATGGTAAAAGGTGTGATGATCGAGAGTTATATCGAAGAGGGTTCTCAGAAGATCCACGACCATATTTATGGAAAATCTATCACAGATCCCTGCCTTGGATGGGAAGATTCCAGAAAATTGATTTATGATATTGCGGAGATGTGTAAATAAAACAGATTTTTTATTTTCCTCTACAAAAAAGTCTGCCGACAGGTACTACCTGCCAGCAGACTTTTTTCATGCACCATACAGTGCTCATTTTTCATTACAGATCTGATGAAGATTATTCCGCACGGGACATAGCTTCTTCGTAATCTTTTGTGCCTTTCCAGATCTCATCTTTGTAAGGATTCTTCTTTAACTTCATAGAACGTTTGATGATCGCAGCGAATACAACAACGTTGACTACAATTGAAAGAACAGAGATTACACCCTGTGCTGTAGGATCTACTGCTGTTGGATGTGTAGCTGCATCCATGAATCCATCTGCGTAAAGTCTTGGGATAACTGCGAATTTACCCTGATCCTGGAATAATGGGAATACCTGGGCAAACATACACCATAATGCTAATGTGTTAGCACGGTTCTGAATCCAGCCACCTTTGTTCCAGAATGCTGCAGCAAATGTAGGTGCAAGTAATAATGCAACACCACAATACCAGGAATGAGTCGGAAGGTTTAAGTAAGTATACTGGAAGTTCCATACATCATAAGCTAAGATGAACATCCATGTCATATCCGGCCATAACATATCATCTTTTTTCTTAGATGTGTAGATTCCCCACCAGCCTGTCATACATAAGATATTGATAATACCTGCAAGACCATTGAGAACGTTCCACCATCCACCATATAACCATACGCCTTCAGATGATAACCACCAGCTTGTTCCTGTCTCTGCGAGTGCTTGTGCACCTCTGATGGCAGATTCGAAATCGCTGCATACTGCGATCAAAATGTTGATTGCTACGATGACAAATGGGAAAGCCTTAAACCAATGTGTTTTTCCAACACCCCATTTGTATTTGAGCATCATAAAACCAATACATCCAGCTGTAGCTGCATATAACTTCGCATAGTGGAACCAGCTTGTCATATGTACATATGTATTGTTATTGAGCGCCCATTCAGCCCCCGCTGCTGCTGAAACGTAAATTGCAATAAAGTAAACTGTCAGAATGATCGGAAGAACAACGAAACATAACATTCCGCCGGCTTTTGTACGTCTGGCAAATTCATTTGCAAGTACGAGACAGGTAAAAACTAAAATCCAGCCAAGAAACTGCCATGCAGCTCCCTCGCCGTAAACCTGAAACAACAGTCCATGATTTAACATATTGTTTCCTCCCTTATAAAATTATTATTTCTGGTCATACCAGTGTTTGTTATGATTTTAACACTTTTTTTATAAAGTTTCAACATTATTTACATTTTCATATACTTTTTGACAAAATTGTATATTATTTCCAATTGATTATTTCCCTTTTTTTGTGGATTTCTGGAAAGACTCTTCAAGAATGTTCTCAAGAATATTCTTATATTACCTGATTTTGCATCAAAAAAGATGTTCTGTGGTACAACCAGTCCCACGAACATCTTTTTCCTTATATTATCCATTTGTACAAGCTTATAGATATCAATCTCTCAAGGGTTATTTTTCATCCTCGATCACAAGTTTTCCTGCTGACACTTCCATAAATACACTCTCCGGATCTGCCTTTTTCATCGCAAGCAGTAGTTCCCACAGATTGTGGATCTGATTTGCCAGCACACCGGACGCCTGAACCGCATATGGCAGCAGCATTGGCAGCTGGAACACACGGATTCCAAGCGGTGGAAGGAAGATCATGTTGGTCGTATGTACCTTATCTCCGGCGGTTTTGATCATCTCATAGGTGATCATCAGAAAATCCTGTCCCTTATATTTGCAATAATAGGAAACATAACATTCATCGATCGTCCAGGAAACACCATCCTCCACTTCGACCGGTTTCTCGGATACTTCATTATTTTCCGTTGTCTGCACACTGAGGTTCCAGCGGATTTTTCCATCCTTCGTATCATTGTACATCTCTGTCAGCATATGACTCAATTCTTCTGGTCTTTTCATTGTTTTTCTCCTTATGTTGTTCTTTTCTATTTCTCCAACGCATGTTCCCCGATGCGCACTGCATGCACTACAAAACGTTTTCCCGTGGTGGAACAGGTCGACAGTGTCATAATATGATCGTCTTTCGTCACGTTCACTCCTGTATCATCATAGGACTTTTGCTTCATCTTATCAATAAATTTTTGAAAAGTCTCATCCGGTGCAAAGCCAACCGTGTAAACTTCGTCGGTTTCCGGCACATCATAGTAGGCAAAAATCTGATAACGGTACGCACACTCTGATGTATAGATTGTAAAAAACTGATGATCTTTATAAAAATCCTCTGTTTTATATTTTTTCAGGCTGCCAAACATGCTTAAGTTTTTCATGTTGTGCCCATATAGGATTGTATGGTAATCCTGAAAATCCGGTGTGTTCATCCCCTCCATAAAAATACATCCGGCAATCGTCTGATTTCCGTAAATATCCGTGCGAAGATACTTCTCATCATCCCCGGAATATAAAACCGGATAACTGAGCTGCTCCAGATTATCAAACCGTATCCAGCCGATAATATCCGCATTGACCTGCTGAAGTTCTTCCAGCTTCACATCCACATCTGTATACCACCACGAATCATCCCCCTCTGTCTCATCCGCCACTTCCGTATTCTCCGCTTTCTCTGAAATATAGTTTTCCTTTAATGCCTCATAGGTGTCGTTGGACTGTTTGTAATTCAAAAGATCCGGCACCAGCATAATGAGTGCTGCCACGATCAGCGCTGCGCCAAGAAGAAAAAGAAGAACCGTTGACCGGCTGCTTTTATTTTGTTTCATGCCCGTTTCTCTCCCACTTTACTCTGCTGTGCACATAAAAAACTATCTGCACTGTTTTAGATTGTACCACAAAATGAGCAGACCTCATAGTCCCTATGAAAAGTCTGCTCAGATGTTTTACCTTTTATTTAGTTGAAAGAAACCTGTGCAAGTGCGTCTGTGTAATTTGCAAAACCGGCTGCCTGAACTGCACATGCAGAAACTTTAATATCGGTAAATGTGGTATCCTCTGTCACATTGTTTCCAACCGTTACTTCTTCAAAGATAGTTGAATGAGCGGATTTGGAAATCACATCTTTTTTTGCATATACTTTGTAGTCAATGTTATTTAAGTTCTGTGCTGTTTTATAAGCGTCTGTCACATCTACCCAGTCAGAAGCATATGTGATCGTAAGTTCCGGGTTTTCATTCACGATTTTCGCAAATACCCATGCGTCCTGTGAATCATCTGCCATGTGTACGGTCGGATCTTTGTATACCACTTCTCCTGCAACCAGATCCTCGTACTTATTTTCTTTTACCGTCCACTCTCCGGTGCCATCAGCATCCACATACAGATTGCTGTTTTCATCTCTTGCCACTTTGGACTCGGATAAACCGCCTGTCAGCGGATCATCATCAAAGTTTACATTGCCGACGGTAAAGGTGTTGGTGACAGTTCCGGTTGTGCTCGTCAGGTAAGCGAATGTGCTGCCTGCACCAATTGCTCCAAGCAGGCTGATTGCTCCAAGCAGTGTGACTAATTTTGTTTTCTTCATAATTTCTGATCTCCTTTTTCATTTCATGATAATCTTTTCATTCTTATGTACTTTCCATTCTGTAACTTGCGGTTCCTGCCTTATCAGAAACCTTTTTGTCACGATACTGTTTTATCACTCAATGGTCACACGGCGGTCATATATCAGAAATTTCAGCAACTGTTCTTCATTCCGTATTTAAATTTTTCTTCTTATCCTCCTCTAAAATATCCGGGATGAAGTTTAAGAGGATCAGCACGATCAAAACACCGCACACCACCGCAATACCGAGCGGTGTCTTTGCATAAATGGAAATATATCCAAGATACGGGATATGAAATGCATACACCCCGACGATCTGCTGCCATGCAACGGGAGCTGTATCTGCAATATTATTGGCATCTCCCTGTGTGACAACGGTCTGTTCTTCCTTATCCACCGAAATGATCCTGTGCGTCACCAGCGTTCCCGCCGGAAGCTGATAAGTGACGACTGCTCCTTCCCTCGCCTCACTCGCGGCAAAATTTTTATCATAGACGATCGCCCCGACCGGGATCCCGGGTTCCATGCTGCCGCTTAAGACCGCATACTCATCATATCCAAGCATTTTCGGGACAAACAGAAAGCCTGCGATCACAAGCAGTCCGAGAAATACCACCATTGATAATACACTGCAAATTTTCCTTGTCATTTTCTTTTGCGCCTTTCTGACTTATTTGGTTACTTCTGCAAAAAATCCCTTCAAAACCGGAAGTTCCACTTGATCTTTGGCCTCATAACTTCCGGCAAACACTGCCTCCTGATAAACCGTGATATCGAAATTTTTTGTCACATTTCCAATTTTTACTGCATCAAATAAATTATCCGTGTTCTGCCCCGGTGCAACCGGACTGTTGTAGTAAAACCAGCCGTCCGTGCCCTGATACCAGCCGGTTCCGTCACCGTCAGGATCATACAGCGTACTCTCGGTCGCAATGCTGTCCGCTGCCTTGCCTCTCTCCGAAAAAGCAGTTCCGTTCCAGGTGCCGTTTAACAGCGTCACTTCTGTCTGTTCCGGTGAGATTGTGATCCTGACTCGGACAAATGCATCTGAAATTCCGGTGTTTTTCACGCTCGGATTTTTTTTCACGGTGCTGCCTGCTCTGATCCCACCCTCAAACTCTTCCTCGATCTCAGTTGCCACTTTTGCTGCCTGAAACGTATTGGTTACCGTTCCTGCTGTTGCTGTGATAATTGCAAATGTTGCTGCTGTTCCAATAATTCCAACCATCAGTGCAATTGTGATCACAAATATTTTTTTCTTTTTCCATATTTCTTTCATACACACTGCCTCCGATTATTTGCGCACATCTGTTGTGGAATGATTATCAACATCTGTCGTCCTGGTTGCTTTTTCATGGATCACAAATTGATTTTTCACGGCATCCGTATCCGTGAGCTTTCCATCACTTCTGGTCTTATTGTTTTTGGCTGTGACGTTCACACTGTCTGCCTGCAAGTGTAAATCTGCCGCTGTTGTGACAAAGTCCTCTGCGTCAAAGCTGCAGGCCTCGTCTCTGCTGCGGATACCAACTGCAAATTGTGCGCTGTTTCCGGCAATCTGTGATGCACAGTTTGTGTCTGCGGTAAACTCTTTTAACGTAAAGCCCATCGTGTCAAGTTCTTCTACTTTATAGAATCCCTGCGCAAGTCCTTCCAGCGTCGTCTGCGCTTTCACATTGAACATTCCGGTTGTCGTGTTCTGCTTCTCTGCGCTTTTCTCTCCAAACCTTAACGTCTTATAATAAACATCGCCTGTCGTCTGATTGGTGATCTTAAATGTAAAGATCGGATCACCCTCACACGCTCTGATATCTTTTTTACTGATTTTCTTTGTGATCGTAAGCGTTCCCGTTTTCACTTTCACATCATATTTTCCTGCATAGGCTTCCCCGTCCGCATGCGCTGCCTCCACCTGTGCCTCATTTTTATAGATCACACCGTTTAACGTGGAGTTTGCGTTGGAAGCATCTGTCGCTTCCTCCACCGGCAGAAATGCTTTTGCGTAATACGTGATGTCCTGTTTAGGTCTCTCTTTTTTCAGGTTTTCCTGCGTGATCTCCTCACGGCATCCTTTGTCCTTGTAAAACGTCAGATACACCTGTGACATTCTGGCGCTGTCCGCATCTTTCATGCGCACTGCCGCATCATCTGCATAGTTTTCCAGATTTTCCCCGAGGAAAATCGTATCTGTTGTGTCTGTGATCTGATACGCAATTCTCACATTCACGGTCGGCTGCGGCAATTCCAGCTGTGTGCCGCCAAAACTTAAAAAGGAATCCGGATTTACATTTGTAGTCATATTATTTCCACCCAGACAGGATTCTTTTGCCACGATATGGATTGTTTTCTGCCAGCCGGAGGCGCCGTTTTCCTTCGGCTTTACTTCCTGATCAAGCCAGCTGATCGTCGTTGTACCATCCTCATTGACCGTTACCTGTGCGCCATCCGCTCTCAGACGTTGGATCTCGGCATCTGTCAGCTCAAATTCCGCATCAATAATGTCCGTCACCTGCACTCCGGTCATGGATCTTGACTGTGTGATCGTGCTCTGGATGTTCTGAAAGATTTTGTTTAACTCCTCCGCAGTATCCGCCGTAAATGCACAGCCGGCTGACGCCACTTTCTCTCCCAGCCATGTGGCAGTCTCGTTATTTAAACCAAGCCCGACTGTGATGACCGTACAGCCTGCCTCTTTCAGCTTCACCGCTGATGCTTCTGTCTCCGTTTTGTCATTGCTGTCCGAAGGCTCTCCGTCGGAGAACAGGATCACATATTTTTTGTTGTCATCTTCTGCCTTCTGCAATTCGCTGTATGCATGCTCCAGTCCTTTCTGTGGAGAGGTACCGCCGTCCGCAAAAAGCGCATTGACGGACTTTAACATCTCATTTTTATTTACTTTCGAAAGACCGTGGTTTAATTTGCCCTCGGTACTGCTGTTCCACCCATTGCCAATGCCATAAAAGGTGGCAATTCCGACCAGACTGTCCGGTGATGTATCGGAAATACCTGTCACAAATCCGCTGGCAGCGTCTTTTAACGCAGAAATCTTAGACGTCCATGCTGCCATCACATCACTGTCTGAAATGCTCTGATAACTGCCGTCCACATATTTTTTCCATTGTCCGTCGATATATTTTACCGGATACTTCGCATACACATTACCGGATACAGCCGCCGTTCCCATTCCGACACTCCTATCATACGTCCATGGCCACCAGCCACTCTTTTCATATTTATTCCAGTAATATACTTTATTGATATCCAGATGATTCTTCACACTGCTGAATTCTCCGATGTCCTTTAATTGATTTTCACCGGACAAAATTTCATTCATCGAGCCGGACAGGTCAAATACCATCATGGCATCCACTGTCTGTATTTTTTCAACTGTGCTCTGCGAGGTTGCAAGCGAACTTGCGTCAAGATCGATCTGATACTCTCTGTTCTCCCAGTCAGTCAGTTTCGCTGTCTTATGATATTCCACATCCTTCTCCGTAAAATCAACCGGCTTCTCCGGTGGGATATCCGGCACGTCATCGTCCACCACTTTGATCACGTCCGCATTCGGAAGCGTAAACTTCATGTTACAGTTTGCCTTTCCTGCACCGCGCTCCATATATAAAATGGTCAGATGATGTTCTTTGTTTTTGTCTGTCCTGTCAATATAGTTCCAGAGATCGACCGTATCTGTCAGAGCGTCATGGATACCGCCAAGATCGATGACCACCTGTTTTCCATCCAGAATCACCCAGAGATCATCATCCCCGGTAAAAGAATAGTTCAGTTCCCCGATATAATCTCCAAGTGTAAAGGTAACGTCATAGCGGAGTCCAAAATAAAAATTATTATTTCCAAATGGCAGGAAATCCGCCCCCGCAGTTGCTGCCACGTTGTCCTCTTTGTCTAAAACTTCTTTCAGTTCATAAGTGTCACCACTTTGTGAAAATTTTAACCTGTATCCTTCTTTTACTGTCAGTCCTTTTGTCCCTGCCGCAGCTGCTCCGTCTTTCGGAAAAACGCCCGGTTCATTCACACTGAAAAGAACTTCTTTGTAATCATCACTTAACCCGGTAACGATCCCTGTTTTTTTTGCATTTTCTCCAGTTCCTCCGGTATACACGTTGATATGCTGGTCGTCTGTGGTTCCGTTTTGACCTGTTTTTTTCGTGACGGTGTCATATTGATTTTCACTTAAATTCTGGGATACCGTTCCGACCGTGAAACGGTTATCTTTTTGCTCAGACGGATAGTTGGAATCTGCATTGATACTCAGATCCGCCCTCTGCTGTCCGGCTGTGTCATAAGGGATCACCTCGTAGTCATAAAACGATGCCTCACCGATATAGTCCGTATTTTTTGCCTGATAAAAAACTTTTACAACACTGTCCTCATGGATCTCAATGTTTTCAAGTTCACTTTGGGAAAATGCTTCTCCGTTTACCTGCACATGATCCACATCCCAGTTTAACGCCTTATTGTAGTCGCTGATTTTTGCTCCCGGTGCCATCGTGCAGACATCATCGCTGTAAATTTTTGCACTCTGCTCATCCTGCGCCTGATATTTGCTGTTGTCATAATGTTCGATGGTCACGGTCACGTTGTTATCTCCATGATTGACGATGACATATTTTGAAAAATGATCCGTGCCAAATGTCACCTCGCCGTCGGCAGAAGTGTTCGCATTCATATCCAACATCTCATTTTTTGTCTCATCAAAATGATACACGCTCGCCGAATCGCCCTCTTTCACCTGCGCAAGCGATAACTGCACCTGCACGGTTGCCCCGGGCTCCACTTCTTTTCCATCTTTTACAAAGGAGATGTCATACGCCACAACCTCTTCTTTTTCTTTCGACTCGCCCTCCATCGCTTTATCGATGGATGCTTCCATTTCTGCTGTGACGGCTACCGGTGCCACGACAAGCTCTGCGCCTGCTGGAAGATCGGTCTCATTCGAAAGTGTCACGACCACGCGGACTGCGTCATTGGAATAGTCGAAGACGGTTTTTAATTCCGGTTGTTCTGTCTCCTCTGTCTCCTCTGTTTTCTCCGTCTCCTCGATTGCTTCAGTCGCCTCAGTGCTCTCTGTGTTCTTGACTTTTTCTGTATCTCCCGTTCCGTCTGAATCTGATGATTGCTTATACTGCCCGCTTACATTACTCTCTGTGTCTGACAGATCCGCTGCATTCGAATCACTGTCTGCCTCTGACACATTCTCTTCCTGCCCTGCATTTTTTGTCTCCTTCAACATCTCTGTGGAAACTTCCGCAAAAACATCCGTGGTGTCTACACTTGTCGCATTGGTGACGGTCACATTGGATGTCAGCAACGTCAAACATAGCAGGAATGCTAAAACTTTTTTTACAATGGATGCAAATCTCATATAATCCTCCTTGCTTTTGCCCTTTGATCTACTGTTTTTTCTTCCAAAGATTTCATCCGGTGTATTTGCTTAAAATATTTTCTGTTGTTTTCACTTTTTCTATATTGATCTTGATTTTCAGATTTCGGTAAATTTTATTGTCCTGATAAAATTTTGAAATAATCCGGTTTGCGACCAACATTCCACCCTCATAGGTACATGCGGAAAGCAAAATCACATACTGCGAATCGCTGAACTGTGCCACCGCGTCCCCAGGACGGAGCGATTTTTTCAATGTCTCCACAAGATGAGGCATCGCATTGCGGATGCGGAACAGATTGACATCACTGACCTTGCTTCCGGTATACTCCCCCGCCTTTAAGGTCAGAAGCAGAATATATTCATTTTCATCAAAACGCGCTGTCTTTCTCACCTGAAGCCTGCAAATTTCCCGAAAGACCGGATACCCGCACAAAAACGCTCCCGCTGGATTCTGTTCTGCAATATCCTGATGTACCTGTGCAATTCCCTGCACATTTCCGCTTTTATTCTGTCTCAGTAATTTGTCATAAACGCCCTTTAATTTTGACAGTTCACAGATTCCGAGCTGCTGCTGCAACGTCCGGCATGCATTCTCGTACACTTCCAGGGCAGAACCAATTTTATTTTTTCCTGCCAAAGCCTTGATCAGATAACAATATAACTCTTCATCGAGACTTTCCTGCTGAAGTGCCTGACTGCAAAGCTGCTCCAGATTCTCATATTTTTCCGCGCGGACATAACATTCGCACAGATACCGGACGCAGTTTAAATACAAAGAGTGATAATAAGTATTCAGCATCATCACCCAGTGCATATCTGCAACTTTTGTCATGAAATCACCCTGATAAAGTGCAAGCGCCGCTTTTAGTTTCTGGATTGTCTCACCCTCTGAAATAGGTTTCTGCTTTGCCAATTCAAACATTTGTTCGAATCGTTCTGCATCCACTGCCACTTCCAGTCTGGGATTCCAGCGATAGGAACCATGATCGGTCAGGATAAAGTCCTCTTCTCCAAAGTTTTTCTTCAGAAGAACTCTCAGACGATACATCAGATTCTTCAATGCCCCTGCCGGATTTCCCGTTTCTTCCTCCTGCCACAACGCATCCGCCATGTCATAAAACGTCAGTGTCTGATTTCTGTGAAGAATCAGATACGCCAGTAAATTTATCATTTTCGGAGATCGTATTTCTTCCTCATTCACAATATGTTCTTCATTCCTTATCTGAAATTTCCCCAGAGTACGAATCGTCAGCATGCAGTTCTCCTCCTCTTTTCCGGCTCTGACTGCCAGATTTTTCCTGTAAGTCTAACATGCATGTATTGCTATAAAAGTCGAATACTGTACCTAAAAATCCTGGTTACTTCGACTTTTTTCTATTTTTATATATAAGGAAAACAATCAGTCCCACAACAAAAACTGCCGTGATACCGCCGATCACCGGCACAGCCACAGGTACAGATGCTGCATCGATCTCCTGCGCTGCAAGGTCTGCATCTTTCCCATCCACATCACCGGAAACGGTGCTCTCATCCTCTGCTGTGTTCGCCAACGGTGTCTCGCTCTCTTCGATGGCGACAACTCCATCATTCCCATCTCCATCCACCAACGGTGTCTGCTCCTCCGGAATTTCAACATTGCTATCGTCTACGGTCTGGTCTTCATTATCATCTGCCGGAGCATTTACCGCATTGTCCGCTGCATTATTTGCTGTATTGCCTACCGGCGCATTCACTGCATTTGACGCATTATTTACTACATTTGCAGTAACACCGGACGGCTGGGCAGCTCCGGGAATGATGACCGTCTCCTCGACCTCACTTACGACTGTCTCTGTCCGTGTTGTGCCCGGAACCACGTTTGTCACCGTGCTGGTGATCGTCTCCACAGCCCCGGTGTAGCGGTATTCAAACGTTGCCGTGTTCTCTTTCCCTTTTTCCAGTTTTATAATTTTACTGCTCTCCGTCGGTGTATAATCCGAAACGGTCACCGGAGTGACCATAATGGTTTCTTCGGCATTTCCATAGATGATCTGTGGAGTTGCAATCTGTTCCTTCGTCTGACTGTCTATGAAACTCACCGTATAGGAAACCGGATCGATCAAACGCTTATAATCCAAAACGTACTCTGTATTCCGTTCCACCGCAGTTCCCACAACGCCGGAAAACGCTTTCAACCCATATGCTGCCTCTTTTTCATAGTGCAGGCAGTTAGAAAACCATGATGTCAGCCCTGCATCACTTTCCCAGCCAGGCACTGTAAAAGCAAGTGTATCTCCCTTTGCAACTTTTACTTTAATATAATTTTTTGTCACTTCCATTCCATCGGAAACAGTGATCTTATCTATATCAAAACTTGCAACATTTCCCGCACGGAATGTCACTGTATACATTCTTTTTTCCACCGCTTCTTTCTCCTCCGAAGCTTTCACCGTTGTCATTGGAAGCACCATCGCCATGAAGATAAAAACCATAAGAAAGCCTGTAATTATTTTTTTTACTTTTTTCATGACTTGCGCTCCACCTTTCTTTTTTTCACCGCAATCCCGACAATCACAATACCTGCCACCAGAACTCCTGCAGATACCGTCACTGTCAGAGGATCTCCTGTCCTGACACCATTTGCCAGTGGAACAAGCTGTTCTGTGACAGTCTTTGGAATCACTCTCTTTACAACCTTTGTCACCACATTGTCTTTTCCGTGCTCCGTCACATAATTTGTGATTACAACCGGCTTTCTGTCGTCTGCATAGTACGCCCGGAATTCAAATTCCATCGCACCTGCTGCACGCGAATAATCAATCCCATTTGCACTGTCCATGCCCTCGCCGTCTAAGGTCAACGTCACATAGACATCCGCCGATTCCCCCGGATTCAGCGCTGTCATATAACGATACTCATTCAGTTCTGTAATTTCAGCTAAACCTTCGGCACTTGCCACATTTTCTGCATAACCACCTGCATCTGCATCCAGCAAAGATGTCCTGTTCGTATCATTGCCGATCTCCACCTGAAACTCATATGCTCCGCCAGACGCTTTTCCTGCTTCTTCCAAAGCATCCGTTGTCTTCTGCGAAATAAAAAAAGATGCCTTATGACTGTTTTGATTCTCGATTTTAATGACAACGGTCCTGCTGTCTCCGGGTGCCATGCCATCAAAAGCACCGGCAAGTTCTGTCTTATCTTTTGTATACACAAGCTGATTTTCCTCTGTCAGCTGCACAGTCTGAATTTCCGCCGCACTGACCACCGATGAAAATCCACAAGTCCAAATAAGCAACAGAACGGCTGCCATGTTTTTTATTTTCATATGATCCAATCTCCTTCAACCGTTATCTTGTTTCTGAAACAGACAAAATCGTTCCATTTTCATCAAACTCCGGGAACACTCCAAGCTCTGCTGCGATCGCATCTTTTGCGTTATTCGCCTGAACTGCCGTAACTTCGTATTCTAACGTATAGACTGCATCTGCAAATCCATTTCCCATAGATTCCTTAAAATGAATTCCGTCCATAAAGTTTGTTGTCGTCTGTTCTGGAGCCAGCGGCTTTGTGTAGTACATCACCATCTGCTCATCATCCTCATACCCGATGATCCAGTCCTGATTATGTACATAGATATCATCCGCCTCCCCTGCACTCACAAGTCCGCCGCTTTTTGTATCCCATGCATGATAAATGACTACTTTTACATACACATCATAACCATCCGGGATATCGTTTTGTACTGCCTTCGGCATGATGATCGTTTCCCCCGGCACGATCGTAACCGGTTCTTTTTCCCCGCCGTCTGCCAGTGCCACAGGTTGATCCCCGATCACCGTGACTCCCACACTCTTAATGGAAATATTTGCCACTGCCTTTTCACTTTTTGTATTCAGAGCTGCAAGCGTTCCGCCAACCATCGTTGCCAGGATCAATACTGCAGCGATTCCCATAAGCATGTATTTTTTCTTCACTCTCCATCTCCTCCGCTCATCCATTGAATTTTTTATAAATCCTTGTGTTATTATAGGTATCCCCGGTCACACAATGGTCACACGAATATTTTATGCAGCAGACCGCACGAAAAATGCACTTTGTTTCTTCAAGTACGCAAAAATACCTCCCGGCAGGTTCGGGGTTGTTACCCGTATCTGCCCAGGAGGTATCCTGTCATTTCAAAAATATTGATTTTTCTTCACATTTTAAGCAATCATTTTACATCCACTATCTCACATAGATATTGGAAAGATTGTCTAAAATCTCTCCTGCAACATCCGGTTTATTCATCGTGTAAATATGCACATGATTGACACCGTTGGCGATCAGATCAATGATCTGCTCTGTTGCATATGCAATTCCCGCCTGACGCATTGCTGCCGGGTTGTCTCCAAACCTGTCTACGATCGCAAGAAATCTCGGTGGAACCATATTGCCGGACAAAGATGTGATACGTTTGATCTGGCTTGCGTTGGTGACAGGCATAATGCCTGCTACAATCGGAACATCTATTCCTTTTTTTAATGCCTTGTACATAAAATTGTATAAAATGTTATTGTCAAAAAACATCTGTGTGGTGAGGAACTCGCATCCTGCATCCACTTTCTCTTTCAAATGGTCGAGATCTTCAAAAATCGTTGCTGCTTCCGGGTGTCCTTCCGGGTAGCATGCACCACCGATACAGAAATCACCCTGTGCTTTGATATCTGCGATCAGTTCACTTGCGTGCTTGTACTGATCCGGCAGCGGAAAATCTGCATTTGCAGGAATATCGCCACGGAGTGCAAGGATATTCTCGATATTTGCTGCCTTTAACTCCTCAATGACAGATGCCACCTTTTCTCTGGTGGAAGAGGCACAGGTCAGATGTGCCAACGCCGGAATGTTATTGTTACGTACTTCCTCTGCAAGCTTTACCGTATAATCAGATGTTCCACCTGTTGCGCCGTAAGTGACACTCATATATGCCGGCTTTAATGCCGCCATATCTTTTACGATATTTTTATAATTTTCCAGCTGCGCACCCTGTTTTGGTGGAAAAAGCTCGCAGGAAATCGTCACTTCATCTTTGTTTAATAATTCTGTTAATCTCATCTTTTTGTTCCTCAATCTTCTTTCTTATATATTAAAAACTTCTCAGTTTATCCGTTCCATCATCCACCGTATTCTCGATTTTTCGTATCTCCACAAAATAGGAATAGTTATCGTTTACTTTTACTTCACAGCGGTCACCTATTTTGTGTCCCAACAATGCTTTTCCGAGCGGCGATTCGTTACTGATCAGATTTTTCAGGGAATTGCCGCGGATGGTTGTGACAATTTTATAGGTTTCTTCCTCGTCATCATCCTCAAAATAGACCGTAACGGTATTGTTCATTCCGACTTCATCATCCGCAGAATCCGTAGAAATAATCTTTGCTGTCCTGATCATTTTCTCCAGATAACGGATACGGCTCTCATTCTGATTTTTGTCTTTTTTTGCTGCATGGTATTCAAAATTTTCACTGAGGTCGCCATGTGCACGTGCCTCTTTGACTGCTTCCAGCGCATTTTTTCTCACAACCAGCTTCCGATACTCAATCTCTTCTTCCATTTTTTTTATGTCCTGTTTGGTCAACTCGTCATACATGAATCCCAACCTCCATTTTCCATCTCTATCGGTACTGATCCTGTACCATTCTCATTATGATCTGCAGATCTGTCTCTTATAAAAACACCTGTTCTAATGCGATTTTCTCCGGCAGACAGCGTTCGATTGCACTCCCTTTCCGGCAGACAGACAGCCAGACATCCCGTTTGACGTTCCATGTTTTCAGATAATATTCTCCCACCTGTTCTTCCATCGTGGAAAAAGAATCCAAAGACATTGCGATCCCTGTTCCAACCGCCTTGATATAGGCTTCCTTCCTCGTCCATATTCCGGTAAAAGCCTCATCTGTCCAATATTTTTCCAGATATTTTCTCTCATCTTCTGCAAAAAAACGCTGTGCGATCTTCTGTTTTCCGGTGCGCATCAGCTCCACATCCACACCTATATCCTCTGTGCCAAAAGCTGCTGCCACATACATGCCCGAATGGCTGAGGTTAAACATAAGCGGAAGCCGTTCTCCCTGTCCTGTCCCAAGATACGGCTTCCCATTTTCACCATAAACGAATCTTACCTGCTGCAAAGACCGTGTTTGTCCGGTCTGCTCCCACTCTGCTGCAGTAGGCGATCCCACAGGTATTGTCTGCGTGTAACCATACTGCCGCAGACCGTATTCCAATAACAAACCTGCCCCAAAGGCACGAAGCCTGTCATCTTCATTTTTACATTGTTTTATTTTCTGTTGTCTGGCGCAGCACAAAAACTCCCACAACTGTGGTTGATCTGATCTGTCACGCAAGGCACTGATATCTGAATAAAACACACGCAGTTTTTTTTGCTTATCCACTACTTCTGATGCTCCTGCAGAACTTCTTTTTTTCGCCTTGTGGAATCCCAGACATTCTGCACACGTCTGGTCACGATCTCCGGAATAAACGGTTTTACAATGTAATCGCTTGCACCTAATTCCATCGTCAATACCTGTTGTTCTGTTGTATCATCCGCTGTGATGATCACCACCGGAATATTTAAGATCCTTGGATCATTCTTCCTTTCCTGCATAAAAGTCTGTCCATTCATGCCAGGCATCATCAGATCTAACAGGATCATATCCACTTTATAATTCTGTTCCTCTAAAATACGAAGTGCTTCTTCCCCATCTCCTGCCTGCAGGATACGGTAATCTGTTTCAAAAATACTCTCCAGCGATGCCCGGTTAATCTCCATATCATCCACGACAAGCATGGTTTTCTCGTTTACCTCTTCTTCCATCAGTGCAAGACGGTACTTTGCAAGTTCATTGTCCATCTCCCGCTGGACCGTGATATCATCAATGCAGCCAAAAATAATATGGCGTTCCCCTACCCTGTTAATATACTTCAGGCGGAGCTTGATCCAGATTTCCCTGCCAGACTCGAGAAAACGTTTCACTTCACATTCCGCAGTGCTTTGATTTTCCACAACCTGTGCAAAAGTATCCATAAACCTTTCTCTGTCAACATGATCAATGGATCCCTCAATCTCTTTGTGCACACGGTCTGTGTCATGATAACCAAACATGTCAAAATAAGCGTCATTTACACGCACCACTTCAATATTTCCGTCGCTGTACTCATAAATTGCGGCTGCCTGCATCATGTTGGAGAAAATCATTTCCATCTGCATATTCGCCGTCCATATGGCATTCGTGTCGTTGGATGTTCTCCTTGTCTCATCATCTTCAAAGTATGGCTGTTCATACAACAGCTTTTCATATTCTTTTACCGGCATTGGTCTTGCAAAATAAAATCCCTGCACATATTCGCATCCGATGCTGTGCAGAAACGATACCTGCTCTTTGCGCTCAGCACCCTCAGCTACGACCGGCATGTTCAGCCACTTTGCCATGCGGACTACCGATGCCAGAATGTTTTCACTCCTGCCATCATCTCCGGAACCATCCAGAAACTTCATATCAATTTTCAGGACGTCAACCGCAATATCTTTTAGTACATTCAGCGAGGAATAACCACTTCCAAAATCGTCCATCAAAATAGAAAAACCTTTTTTCTGAAGCTGTTCCATCATCTCTTTGATTGCTTTTGGGTTTCCTGTATATGCACTCTCTGTCAGTTCTAACTGCAGCCATTCCGGTGGAATATTGTATTTTTCTGTCAGTCCACAGATCACATCCACAATTTTTGGATTATAAAGACTTACACGCGAAATATTGACGGAAACCGGAAATATTTTTCTTCCCTCATCTCTCCATCCCGCAAGCAGCTGGCATGTCTTTTCCCAGACATACTGATCCAGCTTCAGGATAAAACCGTTCCGCTCAAATACCGGGATAAATTCTCCCGGCGATATCATCCTGCCATCTGCTGTGATCCATCGCACCAAAACCTCTGCTCCTGCAATGGAATTTCGCTGAAGTTCATATTTGGGCTGCAAATACAGCACAAACTCTTCGTTCTTCAGCGCATTCTTCATATTGTTGATGATGTGCTGCTCCTTGATGATCTCCTCGCTCATCTCTTTTGTGTAAAAGAAATAGTTCTGGATATAATTTCCCTTACAGTTTTTGGATGCAAGATTGGCTTTGTCATACATTTCGTTGATGGAAAGATCACGGTTTTTCACAAGATATATCCCAAAGAAAGGCGTGATATCAAAATCCAGAGGATATTTTTCCATCTGATTCGTGAATTTCTTCACAAAGTCTGTGATCTCTTTCTCATTTTCATAAGAAAAGCATACCGCAAAAATATCTGCCTCAATTCTTCCATAAGTAATATAACGATATTCTTTTTCCACATTCTGCAGATAATCTGCCATATACTTTAATAAATTATCACCCTCATCCATTCCAAAAAAGGAATTGATCAGCTGGAATTTTTCAATATCGATCCTGATGAACACAAAATCTTCCGTACCGAAAATATTCAGCATATTTCTCGTATTATAAAAGAACTTTGATTTGTTCAAAATGCCGGTAAGCACATCATACTCCGCACGGTACTTTAATTCATCATCCACTCTCATCTGACTGCGCTCGATCACATTCTTTACACGAAAACGCACGATCATCGGATCATAAGGTTTCCGCATAAAATCCCATGCTCCGTATTCCAGACACTTGCACTCGATCTCATCATTGATGCCTCTCAACATCGCGATCACAGGTATATTCTGATATCTTACATCTTTGTGAAAAATTTCTAAGAGTTCCAGTCCGCTCATGTCCGGCATGATCAGGTCAAGAATGATCACAGTTACCGCCTGATACTTCTCCTCTAAAACTGCTAATGCATTCTGTCCATTTTCTGCTTCAAGCACGATATAATTGTCATTTAAAATTTCCCGCAATGCAGTCCTGTTATGTCTTGCATCATCCACAATTAATATTGTATGTTTCCTTGTCATAAGCCCTTGTGCCAGTCCTTCTCCATTTGTTAGTGGTTTCAGCCACCAGTCAAAATCTTTTTTCTTCCGTACATACCATATACTTATATGATAACAGACTTAATTTTTCTTTTCAATACAAGAATTTTTATCTGTCATTCACTTAAAAATCCATGTAAGAGAGATACAGCTCCTCAAAATCATTTTCTTCTGCCAGATTGATGACGTCTGCCATGGTCTGGATTTTTTCAAGTTCTTCTTTTGAAATTCTGCTAAGTAAAACCTCTTTTGTCCCTGCAAGAACTGTATTTCCGGCCGGAATCGTTTTCATCTCCAGTTCTTTCGGGATCAGGCCAATCCCTGCCGCCTTTTTGATATCTATCTTTGTTCCAAATCCACCTGCAAGATAACAGTTGTCCACTTCGTCAAACGCAATACCCGCCTTTTTTACTAAAATATCCACTCCTGCGCGGATCGCCGCTTTTGCCATCTGAAGTTCCCGGATGTCATTCTGTGTGAATTTTACTTTTTCTGCCAGTTCATATCCGGTGTCAAAATAAAGATCCGAATATGTTCCATGTTCATCGATCATCTGATGCTCCCGGAGTTCATACACCAGATCGATCATACCTGTTCCGCAGATTCCGATCGCCTGCTGTTTCTTATTTTCTCCATCTGTTTCACCGATCACCTGAAATCCGGCTTTCCCTGTCTCTTCCATGAAAACATGTGAGATCACTCCCGGAATGCTCGCCATGCCACAGGAAATATTTCCACCTTCAAACGCCGGTCCCGCAGACGTGGACGTCACATACATATGACGGCAATTTCCAAGCACCATCTCCCCATTCGTTCCAATATCCAGCAGCAAATGATATCCTTCGGATCTGTGCATATTCATTTTTGCAATGCCAGCCATGATATCAGCCCCTACAAACGCTGAGATCCCAGGCAAAATCACAACTTTTGTATCCAATTCTTTCATTCCAAGAAAATCCGCAGCACTGCCTTCCATCCATGAAAGGTCAACTGGCAGAAAAGGCGCCACTCCCAGTGTCTCACATGAAAATCCGCGAAGCAGATGACACATCGTTGTGTTTCCTGCAATCACGATCCTTTGTATCTGCTGTTCCGTTATCTTTTCTTTTTGAAGAAGCTCCCGGATCAGTTTCTGAAGATCCTGCCGGATACACCTCTGTATCTCCCACTTTTTTCCACTATTCGATGCAGAAATTCTCGAAAGCACATCCGAGCCATAAGCTCTCTGGTGATTAACGGATACGGCAGTCTGGCAGTCTGCTTCTGTTTCCAGATTCACAAGCAGTGCCGCCAGAGTCGTTGTTCCGATGTCGATGCAGATTCCATAAAGTGCATTTTCTGTTTTCTCTGCCGTTCCTTCTGCTGTATTTTTCAGAATTTCTTCTGTTCTCTGATTCTCCCACTGCGAAAGGACTTCTATCGTTTCTTCCAGTTCCGGAATTTCAACTTTGTATTCTTCCGTTGGATATGACTGGCATGCCAGACGATAGCCTTGCTCCAACTGCTTTTCCGATAAAAACTCTCTATCCTGCTTCGTCGGTTCTGTTGCTCCGCTTTTGTACCGCACAATACATTTTCCGCAGATTCCATTGCCATTGCATGGAGCACTGATGTATTCATTTTTTTCCTGTAACATTTCCAGAAGATTTTTCTGTTGTTTTGATCTGTCTATAATCATTTTTTCCTTTACCCTGAAAAATCAACAAATCAGCACAGCTTCCTCGATGGAAACAGTGCTGATTTTTGTATTTTATAGTTTTTCAACTACGACTTTGCAACGTTTTTTACAGAATGCAATTCCGTATGCAAGAAGATCGTTTCGTCCATCCTCACGGAGTTCTGCGTCATATCTGTGATTCTTAATCTGCTCCATAGCTCGTTCACACGCCTTGTCAAGTTCATTCATGGAATGTGCGTATTTCAGTTCTATCACGATTCCAACATCTGGATTCTTAGGCTTAAGCAAAATATCTGCATATCCATCACCAGATTCTCTATTCGATTTAACCGCCCAGCCCGAATAATTTTTTAAAATACCGATCAGAATACCATGATAAAAAATCTCTTTTTCTTCGTTTCTTGCTTTCGTATCTAAAACGCTGATTGTTTCGCCAAGAAACATTGTAAGTTCCCGCTGGATGTCATCTGTCTTTCCTTCAAGAAAACCCCTGTTGATTTTTTCCGTAGATGCGTGGTCATTCGCAACTACCTGGTCAAACCAGTCACGGATTTGTAAAAGAAAGACTTCCCTGACTTCCTTGTTTGGAATGATCAATCTATACATCCCATTTTCTACATCACCATTTTTTGTGAGATATCCGGTTGTAAAAAGAACACTCCACAAATTATCAATGCTGTTATCAATCTCGTCGTAGGTCAGATCCAAACGGATTCTCTTTTCGACTGCCTCTCCCACAATCAATTGTTCGATTTCATCCTTTGTAGTTTTATCTGCCATGTCGATAAATCGTTTTACAAGATCATTTCCACTACTGTTAATCCAATATGCCTTTGGCTGCGATTTAGCCTCACTTACCAAATCGTCAACATAATTGATTACATCCCATGGGCAATAAATATCTGCATTACCAAAACGATAGCCATCATACCATTCCTTCACTTCTGTGAAATGCTTCTGCAGATTGTAATCTTCCAGCAGTTTTTTTACTTCTTCATTCGTAAAGCCGAATTCTTCATCATATCGAACATCGTCTGCCGAATAAACCTTAAAATTATTCAAGCCAGTAAAGATGCTCTCTTTGGAAACCCGAAGGCATCCTGTTAATACAGCAAACTGTAGAAAATCATTTGTTTTAAGTGCTTCACCAAACAATCCACGAATAAGTGCCACCATTTCTCTATAATAGCCATGCTGAAAGGCCTTATCAAGTGGAACATCATACTCGTCGATCAAAACAATCGTTTTCTGACCATAGTGTTGATATAAAAGTTCTGAAATTTTCTTAAGTGAGAATTTCAGCTTCGTTGCAAGAGTAGTTTCCTGTTCCCCTTGAAGTGAAATCAAATCACGATATATATTCTTTTCGTCATTGTCCAGTCTGCTACTGTTCAGCAAGAACTTAAATCGTCTCACCTCGCCAGCAATCAACTCACACAGGGCAGACCGTGCTTCTTCAAATGTTAGTCCATCTACACCTTTGAGAGACAGAAATATAACAGGATACTTTCCCATATATTCCTTACAAAGTTCTTCATTCTGCGAAATATAAAGGCCATCAAATAATGCTGTGTCTGTTCCAATCTCGAAAAAGCTCTTAAGCATACTCATATTTAAGGTTTTTCCAAATCGGCGTGGTCTGGTGAATAAATTCACTTTACTCCAATTTTCAAGAAGCTGCTCTACCAATTTTGTTTTATCCACATAATAAAAGTCTAACTTCCGAATTTCCTGAAAGTTCTCAAAACCGACTGGAAGCTTTTTTAATTCCTGCATATTTTACACGCTCCTCCGAGGCTTTAGTCTTAGGATTGGGTTACATACAGCAAGGTAGACCTGTCCTAGTGTGGTTTAATTTTACCATTTAGTTTGACAAGTATCAAGCCGATAAGTCGTTGCTAAACAAAAATAACACCGATTTCATATGTTAGTTTCTTTATGAACAAAAGCAAACGAGACATTTAAATGAATATTCAAAGAATCCGAGATTTGAGAGAAGATTCCGATTATACACAGGAATATATTGCAAAGCTGCTGAATGAAAACCAGCGCACTTATTCCAGATATGAAAATGGAGAACATGCAATTCCACTTACAATACTTTCTTTTCTTGCAGACATCCAAAAAACCCATATCAGCGAATCAACGCTGATATGGGTTTTTTTATACACAACCTTCTCCAAAGAATGAGTACTCTTATTTATTGCTGATAGCTGCCTGAGCTGCTGCTAAACGAGCGATTGGTACACGGAATGGTGAGCATGAAACATAGTCCAAACCAATCTTGTGGCAGAACTCTACGGAAGATGGATCTCCACCGTGCTCTCCACAGATACCAACATGAAGTTTTGGATTTACTGGTTTACCAAGTTTGATTGCCATATCCATTAACTTACCAACACCGTTCTGGTCAAGTTTTGCAAATGGATCGTTCTCGAAGATCTTTGTATCATAGTAAGCATTTAAGAACTTACCAGCATCGTCACGGGAGAATCCAAATGTCATCTGGGTTAAATCGTTAGTACCGAAGCAGAAGAAATCAGCTTCTGTAGCGATCTCATCAGCAGTAAGAGCTGCTCTTGGGATCTCGATCATAGTACCAACTTCGTACTCTAATTTAACGCCTGCTGCTGCGATTTCAGCATCTGCTGTCTCAACAACAACTTTCTTAACATATTTTAACTCTTTTACTTCACATACAAGTGGAATCATGATTTCTGGTTTTACTGTCCAGTCTGAATGTTTCTTCTGTACGTTGATAGCTGCACGGATAACAGCTTTTGTCTGCATCTTAGCAATTTCTGGATAAGTAACTGCAAGACGGCATCCTCTGTGTCCCATCATTGGGTTGAACTCATGTAAAG